>ERZ773276.411-NODE-411-length-49570-cov-9.637968_pt1 | contig 49570 bp, 51 predicted proteins | sample MGYA00511386_ERZ773276 | MGnify/ENA primary metagenome ERZ773276 (study PRJEB29015, sample SAMEA2737778) | human gut metagenome | biome: human gut; feature: human-associated habitat; material: faeces | place: China | collected 2012 ...
ATCATGAATCTTCCCGATCTGTGATGCTACTACTTCCTCATCCAAATCCAATGTTGCATCCAACAACCTCTCCGACTCTTGCTGAAACAGAAACATCTCATTCCAGCGTTTACTTTCTACCGCCTTAGTCAACTCCTGCCGAATTTCTTCATTCGGAACAAACGCCATCTTTTTCGTCTGATCATAGCCTAAATACCCCAAATGAATCATATATGTCAGCACATCGTCTTTACTCTGAATATTCGAAATATCATTTCCAAATGTTGATGTATCTACCTTCACTTCAACTCCAGACAGCATTTCGATAATTGCCGTTTTCAATCCGTCATAATCCATATTAATGAGCGGCACAATCGCCTCATAAGACGCGGTTTCCGACCAATAGCTCTTAAATTCACCATCTAGCATGACACTCACAACTGCTTTGGGATTATAAACCTGACAATTTTTTAGAACATATCCATCATACCACGCCTGTGCTTCCTGGAAATTTCTTTTGTATTCTAAACAAAGTTCTTTTACCTCATTTTCTGTAAAGCCAAAAAACTCTGCCATTTCCCTGGGATTTAACATTGAATATTCTGTAAACATATTCAATGCAGAATGTGTTCCATATTTCTTAATCGGAAGAATCCCAGTCATATATACAAGGGCAAGATAGCCTTTATCTTTCAGTAAATCTCTTAAAAAATCCAGATACTTTTCCTGTGCTTCTCGGTCTGTTTTATATTCTCTGAAAATGCAATCCCATTCATCAATGATAAATACAAATGGGATTTTATATTGTACAAATGCCTGTTCCAGCACTTTGACCAGCGTTTTTCTCCGTGGCATTCTAAGGTCTGAAAATTCTTGCTGCAACTCATCCAGCAAGTCATCCTCTACAAATTGAATCAGTTGCTTCATATTTTCCGATTCTGTCAAGTAATCTCTCATGTTCAAGTGAATGACATTGTATTGGTTCAGATGCTTTTCAAAATCTGGATGCGTTGCAATTTTCAATCCTTGAAACAATCCTCTGGAATCGCAGCCTCGGCTGTAGTAAGCCGTTAGCATATTGGCTGCCATGGACTTTCCGAATCGTCGTGGACGGCTGACGCAAATGTATTTTTGCTCTCCAAACAAAACAGAATTGGTATAACGAATCAATTCAGTCTTATCCACATAAATCCGAGAATATTTTACTGCACTTCTAAAATCCGTATCATCTGAATTCAAGTAAATACCCATCGCTTTTCCCTCCTTGCTGTGGTTTCCGTTTCTTTATTTTATTATATCACAGCAAGGCGGAAAAAGCAACTTTTCATGCACAAAAAAGCTCCGGATTCCCCATCTCTTGGACAATCCGGAGCTTTCTCCTTATAACCACTTAGCAGTAGTACGTATTTGTTGAGCCTTTCTTTTTTCCTCTATTTAGATGTGGCAGCATCCCCTGGTTGTACAACCTGCTGATTGCCCTGCCGACTCTGCATTGATCTCCACGAGATAGCAACTGATGCAACCCAGGACGATGCATTTCAATGATGTCCCGCACCCGAAGCTGCTTTCCATATGTGTTTTTGCATCTGATCACGCATGCAATCGCCATCCGAGATTGTCTTGCATTCGTGTAGTTATATGTCAAATAAAACATAGCATTGGAAACAGCAGTCCTTTTGTATGCAACAGTTCTTGCAATTCTGTATCCGATATTGTCGCTGTTCCACTGTTGGTATAGCTGCAAGAATCCTTCTTGTCCAGTCCCAGCAGTTGCAGTTCATAAATGTCAAACGCTTCATTTTGTAGCCGTATGCCGGTCACTAGTGCTTCTGTTTTCTGTGTGTAATCTGCAAATAAAAATTCCATTAGTTCCTCCGTTATTGCAAGTGAAAGTATGCTTCTGTTTCCTTATCAATGGGTACACCCTCACAGAATTTCACAGTAATATTCTCTTTCTGAATTTTGATGTCTTGAATTGCAGCAGCTTTCAAGGCAGATGCCTCCGGTGATTTGACATGGCTCATATAATGCTTGAACTGTTTGACCAGCTTGCGGTAAGTATCTTCATCTACAGTCGGAATTTCTGTTTTCTTGTACACCAGTTGTTGTTGCAGCGTTTTCAAGGTTGTTTCGTTTTGCTGAAGCTTGTTCAGAATCGTATCCGAACCTTTCCCAGTTTCCAGATAGGCTGTCAAATTTTCTTGTGCCGTTTCCAATCCATGGATCTGATTCATCAGACGATTTTCTTCATCCGATTGGATGTGTCTTTGGATTGCCAGTTTTTCATGGATCTTATGCAGCAGTTTTTCTTTGTTCTCTGGACTGAAAATGCACTGCTGCAAAGCATGGAATACAAAGTCATTCAAATGGTCAGCTCTGACGCTTTTCCCATCACAATTGCAGCTTTTTCTGTACTGCAAATACTTGTGTCCATTACTGTAGTTCACATTTCCGGAATATGCCTTTCCGCAAATGGAACAATGCAGATACCCATTCAAAGCATAGTAGTTTTTTCCGGTTCTATGGGTCTGTTTGGTTGCATTCTTCCGCATGTTCTCTTGTGCTTTTTGGAAATCTTTTTCCGAAATGATTGCTGGCATGCCGTTGGGAATCTGAATGTATTGTGCTTTCTCCTTGTGAGAATTTCTCCTGCCCTCAGAATCTTTTGATTCTGTGCGGTCGTATACGTAAGTACCCATGTACTTCTGATTTTTCAAAATGCTGTTGATTGCCGACTTGGAAAAGTCATTTCCATTAGCAGTTTGGTATCCCTTTTGCTTCAGCGATTTCTGAATGTAGTCATAGCCCATTCCCCTTAGATACAGCTGAAAAATATCCCGAATAATGGGAGCGGTGTTTTCATCAATTTCATAAAGTCCGACCTCGTTGACCCGATAACCCAGCGGCGGAAGTCCGCCTAAATGCCGGCATTGTTTCGCTGATTCCAGTTGTGCTGCCCGGGTATTTTTAGAAAGCGTTTCTGAATATTCTTCTGCGACTGCTGCCTTGACCGTTGTAATCAGCTTGTTATACGATTTGCTGGCAGTATCTGTACCGTCTGTGACTGCAATCAAACGAATGTTCTGTTTTTCAAAGAAGGTAAGGTCTTCCAACTGGTGAGCCGCATTTCTGTGCAGCCGATCCAACGCTCTGACTACAATGGTTTTTGCTTGAATCGTTCCATTCTGAATCTCTTCTTTCATGCGGTTGTATTCTGGACGATTTTCTGTGAATCGTCCGCTTTTCGCCGTATCCATGTAGAACTTTTCAATCTCCATATCGTGTGCAGTTGCATACTGTTCTATGCAAGTTGTTTGTGCGGCTACGCTGTTTCCATCATCTTGTGCATGGGAACTGTAGCGAATATATCCGATAATTTTCTCCATCCTAATTTTCCTTTCTGATTTTTCTTTGCTTACAATGGCATCATCATTCTCTTTTCCGCCCTGTGCTATGGCGGTCGAATAACAAATATACGCATCTATTCTTCGCTTTCCTTTCTCAGAATTTGAATCAGCACGTCCGCTGCAAGGTCTAATAAGGGTTGTTCCGCAGTGTCCGCATGTTTTGTTTCTGCTGTTTTGCAATCATGGTAATAATATTGCTGTTCCGCTAATTGCTTTCTTGCTATCTGCAACTCTGTAATTTCCCGCATGGATTACAGCCTCCTCATCGTTCACAATATCCAGAACCGCATCACTGAACGGATTAGAGTTTTTGTATTTCTTTACGTTGGAATACACTGCATCGTCAATCTGACCAAATGCCGCATTGACTTTGTCAAGATCAAATCGATATCCATAGCATGGTACGCCATCAATGCTGAGTTTTGTCTCTTTTCTTCCTTTCTCTGGTCGTATGATGAACCCTTCTTCTAAGAGTGCATTGACTGCAATTTTCGGCTCGGTGATGCCACATTTTGCAACGATGGCTAAAAAGGTTGTTTCAACCATATCCATTTTCAAAGGGATTCCAGTTTTGTCCGTTGTCCATTTGATACCCTTTAAGTGCCGATACTCAGAGCAGATGTAGTTGAAAATATTGGTTACTAAGTTCTTTCCCGGTGTAGCGGTCACTGCTGTTTGTGCAGTTCCTCACAAATATGACACAATGCTTCTGTGTCTATCTGCAATCCAATCGCATTCAAGAGATCAGCTGTCGTCAGAATCAAGGCGTAATTGTTTACCAGTCTTTCTGTCAACTTGCATTTGCTTTTCTCAAATCGTTCTACCAGGGCATTCTTATGCAACTGGAACATCTGATGCACTTCGGTTGATTTTGCTTTCAACAGATTGTCTGCAAGCAATGTGCCAACGATTCCAAAATTTTTGCTGGAAAACACTTTGATCTGATCGGCATGCATACTGTCTTTCGTATAGGTGCAATGCTCCATCGTCAAAATGCGGGCTGCCAATCCAAGATTTTCATTGCGAGTGAGATCCACCAGATATTCTTCTGCACTGAACAGGCAGGTGCAAAACCAAGAATTTCGTTCTCTCAGTGTGCTGTCCTGATTCAAGCGAAGCTTATCCTTCCCTTCTGCGAATGTGTAGATGAAAGCAGATTTGTTGATGTCATTCTGAATGGTGGATTCGTCATAACAAATCGGAACGCCGTGATGCCGACCCAAAAGATACAGCAATGCATTTTGCGTTCCATAGAACCCGGAAAACACCGTTTCATCATCGGGCGAACTGTACAACGAGGCAGCAAGCTGTAAAGCAGTTGTCTTCCCTGTTGAACTCGTTCCGACTAAGGATAGTCCAAATGAAGCTACAGGAATTTTTTCGGTGTTGTGAAGATATGCAAGCACGGTTGATGTTGCTGCTGTGCAAAGCACGAATTGCAATGCTGCCATATCCTGTACCAACGCATTCAATTTGGAAAGGTATGCTTCCAAAGAAGGCTCCGAAAGATGCTGCAATAGCGTTTTAGATGCATCCCATGTCAAAACCTGATTCTTGTATTTCCATCCCAATGTCTGACTTGCATCCTGTACCGCAAAGTTGCGAAAAAGATGTTGCAGATGTAGCGACAATGCTTTATGTGCGTTGTTTGTCCTGCATACCGCAATGCCATTGCTAAACAATGTCGAACAGATTTTTTCGGGCAATAGGTTCTCGAACGGAATGCGAACGCATTTCTCGTCTTTTTCAATCTCCGCATAATGGCGATTCTTTTCATCCACGACAACCGCTCGAACAGTAAAGGAATCCGCAATCCATCTGGCAAATGGTTCAGACGTTCCAATTCCAATGTCAACCATCCCAGCTGAGGTGTGTACCAAATCAAAGGTACACATATTCTTGCCATTTCCAACGTTGTATTCTCTCGATTTGCACTTTAAGCGTGTGTACTCCGACACCGAAATCACAGCCTGTTCATTCATGCAGATGGTGAAATCTACAGGAACAACCTCATCTGCAAGGCTGCAATCTTTTTCGTATTCCATATGTCCTCCTCACCAAATTATGACTGCAAAAGTTGAACCTTTTTGATGTTGCAAAAACGCTTTTCAGTTTTCTTAGAAACATTGTTGGAAACTGTAATCTCAACTGACCGATCCAGCAGAGCATCTGTGTTGTCTGCATCGAGTGCCCGAAACACATTCGACCATGGATAAGATCCCAGTTCCTTGCCGCTGAAGAACTTGACCAATATGGTTCCATCTTCCATTTGAAACTTCATACAAACTTTGTCTTCTCCGTAGTCGAACACAGTCGCTGAATCAGTGCCATTTTCAACAGCTAAAACCTCATTACTAATTACACGCATAATATTGATTCCTTTCCGTTGTTGAATTGCACTTGTCTGAACCTTTTGCAGGTTTTTTTCAAGTGTGTTCCAATTTTAGCACAACTTTTTGGAAATGTAAAGGCTGCAATCTTGACAAAAATGATGTTTTGCATGATAATAAAAACAGCGGAATTTCGGGGTTTATTACCAACCAGAAAACTTTACTATTTTTCAGTTTTAAGTTTTTTCCATAGGATCCCTTGGGACTCTGAAGCTGCAAATAGCGAATTAGAATTGTTTAAAAAAATTGTAAATTCTGAAAATGGCTCTTTCTGATTGATTGCAATTGGATCGTTCCAATAAAGATTTCGCTCAGAATGGACAATTGTTATATTATTAATTACATATTTGAAAAGAGGCTTTATAATGAATTCAAAATATAATTGGAATGAAATTGTAAAAGACAGCAAAAAAATAATACATGATACAACCAAGAATGGTAATAGAAAACTGATCAGTACGATGAAGGAACTTTATGACAGATTAAAATTCCAGTATGAAAAGAAAGGAAAAGAGGTTCCTAGATATGTTCTTTATTCTGAGAAGATTCGAAAGGAATTTAACATCGATCGTCATAAGAAAAACATCCAGTTAGAGTTATATCAGGCTGTAGCCGCACATGAAAAAATTCCTTTAGAAACACTTTCACAAAATATTACAATATCCTATCCCACCGTAGCAAGTCAGGCTGTCTGGTTATTTATTCGTCTTAAAAAGACAAAAGAAACAGAAGAAAAGAATATTTCTTTAGAAGATTATAACAGCCATTTTTATTATTTATCCAAAAGATTAAAAGAACAATTTAAAGATGAGATTCTCTTTCTCTCATTTGACACAGATACTGTGGTTCTTCTCTGCAAAGATGATTCTGCACGAAAAAAAATCATCCGCCATTTCAGAAAATTACATCCTCATTTGGAAATGTTTTAACAGGGGGTCAATATGGCAAGTAGATCCGAAACCGATAAAATCCATGAAAAAATTTGCGAGGTCACTGCAGAATATTTTCTCACACACAAAAAGGAAGCGTTTTTTTCTCTGTCTACACAAGAGATATATGAAGAAGTAAAGAAATACGCATCAAATGCAGTGAATTATGCGACACTCAAGTTCCCAGGATTCTTACAAGTACGAAAAATCTGGATTTCTTTTCTTTCTAAAAATCACCAATATACGCCGGGGGAACGACTCACTGTAGCTGTTTTATATCGTTTAATTTATATATATAAATACTATGACTACGGAATTATCAAAGATATATTAGAATACAATCATTATCATGTTCAAATGCATGATGGAGATCCCATTATTTGTGTCATCCCACTTCTTCCTGAAAAAATTTCAGATATTTATGCCAAAAATATCATTCATGGCAATAAAGAAGCTATGATTCGCTGGAATTTCATTCGAAATTTATGTAAAGAAATCAAAAAAATAAATCCATCTCTTATTTTAGCAGTGATTCCACAAGTGAATCGGATGTCTTTTATGTGTAAAACTGGAAAGATAAACTGTCAAATACATGACCTTCCTCCAATCTATGATTCTCTCTGCATATTTATAAAGAACACTCCAGAAGGACAGAATTTGATCAGGAATTTCCCAATTTCCCATTCTGCCTTGGAAAGAAAGAGAAAAAAATAGTGTGAAAACACTCCTTTTCATGCGTTAAGGTTGTACTCGATCCGCATAATTTACTATAAGTGATTATATATCTATATATATAAATAAAATCTTTTTACTTATTAGATAGCTAATAAATCAATTTAAAAATTACATATTCTTTATTGTATAGTTAATAGTATATATGTGCTGATTTATTAAAAATAATTTACAAAAATCGACGAAAAAAATCCGCTGTAGTAGAATTTATTACAGCGGACTCTTTCTTTACTGGCTTAGAGCACTTTCAATCAGTACTCTTCCGCCAACAGCATGGTGCAATGTTCCCCGTCATCGATGATATACACTTTTGCTGTGACTGGCTTTTGTGCCTTCGCAATGTACGTCATCTCAAACTGCGGCTGTTCCGAAGTATGATGCACGATCTGCAAACCATTCTTCTCACTAAGCCGAAACACCTGCAAGTAGTCTTTTGGTTCTGGCATCTGATCGACAGCCTGCCACATCATCACTTGCAGTGCAATCGGTATCTCTGCATCCACGCCTCGTGTCAAGTATCTGCCTTTTGATTTTTCAAACATATTCTTTACTCCTTTACTTTGGAATCAAATATTTCGTACAATTCGCCTCGCCGCATGGGAATGGTTTCTGTCAACTCCACCACACCAAACCCCACATCCAATACAATGTCAAAATCATAGGGTCGCACATGAATTTCCTTTACAAACTGCTGGATGAACGTGCGGAACTCTTCTGTATTTCGTTTTAACTCTTTCCACTGAGTATGCAGGTATGCAACGTCTTCATATTGGAGCAGTTCCAGCAGCTTTAGTTCGTGCAGTCTGGTTTCCAGTTTCGCTTTTTCGTCCTCCAGCTGTTCTGCTCGCTGGAGCAAGTCATCTGTGAAAATGCCTTTTTCAATTGCCCTGGTGATGTTGGCAAGACTGTCCTGCACTTTGGCGTACTGTTGTAAAACATCCGTATGATATTTGTCGTAGCTGCTGTTGAACTTCTGCACCTGTTGATTTACTTTAGAGACGGTTTTTCTCAAATTTTTCGGCTTCAATCTCTCTCCAATCAGCACAGCAATATAAGCATCCAGGTAATCCTTATTCAGTTCCTTGTTATTGCACGCCGACCGGTGGGTATTGCATCTGTAGGTAGCAAGCCGTGTCTTACTTCTTCCCGAAAACCGCAGATTTCCAATCATCCGCTTGCCGCAGACATCACAGACCAGTTTTCCAGTCAGCAGGTAAAACTCTTTGCTGTGATAGCGTCCGGCATTTCGTTTGTTCTTCGCCTTGATCTGCTGCACTTGTGCAAACAGCTTTTTCCCCACAATTGCCGGACAACCACCATCGATGCGGATGTAGTTGTCCTTTTGAGTGTGGTTATTTCGTTTTCCGTCTGCTCTTGCAGCTGCCTTATTGAACACAAAAACGCCGGTGTATTTCTCGTTAGAAAGAATCTCATAAAGGCTATTCTTCCCGAACATCTTTCCTCGTTTTGTCTTGTATCCATGAGCATTGAGTCTCTCGATAATTTCACTGTAGCCATAACCATCCGCAAACATTTGAAAGATAATTTTTACCGCTTGTGCTTCCCATTCATTGATGACCAGCTGTCGGTTTTCATCCAAATCATAGCCCAGCGGTGGACAGCCTCCTGTGTGTTTGCACTGCAAAGCGGTTTCATTCATGCCTTTCATGACTTCTCGAGCCAGATTTTTGCTGTAATATTCCGACATGCCTTCCAAAACGGCTTCCATCATAATGCTTTCCGGAGAATCATCCATACGTTCCAGCACACTGCAAAGCTTGACATGGTTCTTCTTCAATTTCTTTTTGTAAATGGCACTATCGTAACGATCTCTTGAAAAACGATCGAGTTTATGCACCAGAACGATGTCAAACAATCCCTTACCGCTGTCTGCAATCATCTGCTGAAACTGCGGTCGATTGTCTGTTGTCGCTGACCTCGCCTCATCGGTATAGGTGGAAACCACCTGCCAATGGTTCTGTTTGCAGAACTGATTCATAGCTCGTATCTGTGCATCGATGGATTCACTTCGTTGATTTTCACTGGAAAACCGGGCATATTGTGCTACCCTTGGTATGTTCAGCATGTTACCACCCCAACAGGCAAATAGATGTCTTCACCATAGCTGTCACCAACGATTCTGACACCGTGCAAAAACACATTTTCTTTCAAAAAAAGCATTTCTACAAACTCCATTTCACTAATTGGAAAATCTGTAAATTCTTCTTGTTCCAGTACGATAAAACAGCCGATGTCATCCAAATTTTCTACTTGGTATTCCTGCATCATTGTTTCTGCTTTTTCTCGAATGTGCATTTGCAGAGCGACGTTTGTAATGCAACTCATTTCCTGTAAATTAGTTACTTTCATCATTTGATTTCCTCCATTTCATAGGGTTCTAACACCCATTCTCTTCTGACTGCTGGTGTGAGTGGATGACAAGCGTTCCTACCGATTTGGTACATCTTGTTGGCATGCTGCCTTATCATTTCCAGCAGATATTTCTGTCGTTTTCGCACTCGCAAAGTATTCTTTCCAATCGTCCCCCAGGCAATGATAATAGCATCACTCATTGCAGCGTACTGCTCAATCACATCATCTGCTTCATTGTCAATTAGTTCATCATCACCATTGAACCGCAAGCACAATTTTTCCATGATTCTACTGTACAGATTCACGATATTGACACTGCCAAATCCAAGCTTATGAAGATTGTTGATAACCAACATCGTGGTCATATCAAAGTTGATGGTATCTGCTGTGTTTGGATTAATCATGATAACCATTGCCGACGGCTTTTCGCTGTTCCATTCTTTCTGCAGAAGCAAGCGGTGTTCTTTGTCGTCTGAGAAAATCGCTTTGCTTTTTATGATGGTAGTTTCTTCTAACATCAAATTTCCCTCCAAACAAAAAAATAGGCAAAAGTAAAGTTTTCTTTTACTCCTGCCCACTCTTTACTTTTTCTTGATTACTTTTAGAATCGCTGCAATGCAGATTACGACTTCCATTGCTGCTTCAATCACCAGCTTCATGACGCATCCTCTCCTTTCTTTATCATGATTGCTACCGCTGCGACACCTTCCGCCACAATAGTCAAAATCACGCCTGCAAGGAATCCTTTCATTCTGCATCCTCCTGTTCTAATACATTGATTTCTGCTAATGCATCTTCTAACAAACAAGGATTCATCAGCATTTCTTCAATTTCATCTGCTGAAAATCCATAGTCCAACAACAAATATACATCTTCCTCCGGCACACCAAACATCCGGCAACATTCCAACAAAAATTCTTCCTGTTCCTCTGCTTCATACCAATTATACGGATTGAATACTGAATGCGTATAATCTTGCATTGCAAAAATAGTTTTACTAAGTTTTCCGTTCGATGCAATTTCTAAGATTTCGCCCTCTGAAACATCAATTTCACAGCACTTGTCACTTAGATTTACTTGTTGCAAAGCATTGTCCAAAATACTTTTTGTGCTGGCGTAGACATACAATCCCAATGCAGGAAAATGGTATAAGGTCAACGGATTATTGCCTTTTACCAGAAACAGCGTATTGTCATTTCTGAGAATCGTAAAGACAAAACTACCTTCTACCGACTCTGCCATTCTCTTGATGCTTTCTGTATGCAGCTGCTTTTCTTGCTCTAATAACTGCACAGCAACATAGCTGTCCGTTTCAATGGGCGTTTTTGGAAGATGATACTTTGCTTTCAATTCAGCATCATTGGACAGCACGCCATTATGTGCAAGGGCAAATGTTTCCGTTCCACATCTTCCATCAAATGGATGATTGTTGTAATTGTATTTTTCGCTGCCCTGTGTTGTCATTCTGGTGTGCCCGATGACTGTTCTTGTATTTTTCGGAAAATACAGCTTCATTTTATGAGCTGGTTTTGCTTTCTTAAATGTTACCACTTTTCCATAATTTACATAGCTAATTCCAGTGGCATCTGTTCCCCGAACTTCTGCCGCAATCGAAAGATTTTGAATCAGCTTTTTCAAGATGGCATTGTTCACTTTTCCCTTGTAATCGAGATAGCCAAATACCGCACACATCTTACATCTCCTCGCTTTCTGTCACATACTCATTGACATACAATCTTCTTTCTTTCAGATACTGAATCAGTTCTGGTTCTTCGATGGAACTCACAAATTCTGACCAACTCATGGCATCAATGCCCTCCTCAGAGAAAGAAATTGCCACATCGCAGATGTGATTGACCATCTGCAATGTGGCGATGAAAGTATTGTATTTGAGCGTGCCTCGGAACAGGCGGAACTCGATTGTATGGTAGTTATTGAGATTGACTGCAACATATCTGCCGTTGCAGCCATTCTTCGCTTTCTCTAAAATTTGCTTTCCTGTCTTCTCGAAACCAAACCTTGCACTCCAACGGCTCATGTTGTAACTGCTGCGTCTGCTGAATGTGAACAATTCGTTCCAGTGCTTTTCCACAAAGAACAGAATCCGGCTGATGACATCTTCTTGTTCTGCCTGATTGTCACCAAAGGCATTCCGGTTGACATGAACGTGCAAACCACAAGTACTGGTCTGATGGGAACGATAGCCCATAGAAACTGCCTCTCGAAAAATACCTTTCCAGTTCATTTCTTCTGTGTGATAATTCAAAGTCATGGGATGAGAAACAATCTCAAAGCCATCATCCAAACTGCCATCCGACTTGATATAGATGGTTTCAAGCTGTGCATTTCCAATGCTTTTCAATCTATAGGCATTATCATTGTCCTTTCCACCGTCATCCACTTCCAATTCTACACCAAAATATCGTTTTCCATCTCCATAGAAAATGGGCGTAGGTTTGTAGCTGTAATCTTCGATTTCATCTTCCAAATCTTCAAAACAGCTTTCACAATATGGCAGATCATCGTGCCAGCAGCAGTCGTCATCCGATATGATGCGGTCACAGGATTCGCAGCGGTGATAATGTGCATCAAAACAGCTCTGGCACAAAAAGCTGTTATCGTCGGTCACGCATTCTGTTGTCCAGATGGTTTCTCCGCAGTGGTCGCATGTGATGCAATGGTCGGCAACACAATCTTCACAGAGCAGCTCGTCATCCACATATGTGCCTTCATCCTCTGCAAGTTCCATGCCACAGTAATCACAAATTCGTACTTCTTCCATTTCAAATTCCTCCAAAAACAAAAATTCCGATAAGGCTGAAAGTTACCTTATCGGAATTATAATATATATTTGATTTTGGGTATTGATACAGTGAAAAAGCTTCTTCGCTTTCTCCGAAAGAATTTAAATTAGATTTTTTGATCATCTCATGACTATATATAATATATTTATATTAAATAATAATTATATAATTTTACTTATATTATATAATTATATGAAATAAGATTCTATTTTAAATTCTCTCGTAAGAGAGTGACACTGTGACGAATCTTGGATGAGGAACAGGGGCATTGCTCGATGCAATCGGACTGCACGTCAGTGCCACCGCCCGTGCAGGGCAATTCATATTACAGATAATAAATAAATCGTCATAATTAAAAAAATTAATGAATACTACTTAATTTTTAATAGTAGATAATACTGATAGCATTTCATATTAGAATATATATTTTTAAATTTGATATTATATAATAGTTTCTATTAATTATACTATATATTTTACTTTTAATTATTATGGTTAAATAATCTTATTTAAAAAATAAAATCGCATTTTACTCCACAAGATTATCCGCCCAAAGTTCACATTGTATCATTACAGCATCAATTGCTTCTGGTTGATCATCTGGTGGATATTTATGCGTTTTTAACAGCCTCTTTATCATCATACGCATTCTTGCTCTTGCAGAATCTTTCTTCTGCCAGTCAATCGTTTTATTTTTACGCAATGTTTCTGTCAATTCTTTTGTAATCGCAATCAATTCTTCATTCTGATAAAAGTCTTTGATTGCCTGTGGTTTGGTTAATGCATCATAAAATGCTAATTCGTCGGCAGTGAGTCCCAGTGCTTTCCCTTCTTCTCCAGCTTCTTTTATCTGTTTTGCAAGGTTCATCATTTCCTCGATGACCTCTTCATTTGTCAGCATTCCATTTAGATACTGATTCATTGCTCGCTGCATGATTTCAGAAAATTTCTCAGACTTTACAACATTGGTTCGCTTATAGACAACAATCTGTTCTGCAATCAATTTCTTCAGAAGTTCTACTGCAAGATTCTTTTCTTTCATGTTTGCAACTTCTTGCAAAAACTTTGGGTCAAACAGAGAAATTTCCTCACCAATATCAGAAAACAGATTGATAACACCTTCACTTTTGATACTCTGCTTCAGAAGTTCATTGATTCTTGCATTCATTTCTCCAAGAGAAAGTTTCTTGCCTGTTCCTTTATTTTCAAGACGCATAACAAGAACTCTTACGGATTCAAAAAATGCTGCTTCAAGTCTTAATGATTCCTCCACCATAGAAGAACAAAGTGATAACGCCTGATGGAGCAACAAAGATTCTTTCAGATATGCTTTTTTATCATCTTCTTTTGCGGGAGAAATGATGAAGTTGACAGCATCGGTGATGGCTTTTGCACGTTCAAGGTCTGTTCCCGTCATAAATTTTGAATAATCATATCCAAAAAAGAAATCTCGGCAAATCGAAATTTTTTCAAGGAATTTCGGATAAGCTACTTTTGCTACGTCTGTATCTCCATATTTATCCTTATCTCTTGCTGTGTAATCATTCATTGCCTGTTTTAAAGCACTTGCAATGCCGACATAATCCACAACAAGTCCGCCTTCTTTATCTTCAAAGACACGGTTTACTCTTGCGATTGCCTGCATCAAATTATGTCCTGACATCGGCTTATATACATACATTGTTGCAAGGGACGGAACATCAAAGCCTGTCAGCCACATATCAACCACAATTGCAATTTTAAGCGGACTTTTATTGTCCTTGAATTTTTTTGCAAGTTCTTCTTTATGTGCCTTATTTCCGATGATTTCACGCCATTCTTCAGGGTCTTTGTTTGACGATGTCATTACAACAGCAACTTTTTCCGTCCAGTCAGGGTGTATTTCAAGGATTTTATGATATATTTTTAAAGCTATGGGACGTGAATATGCTACTATCATCGCTTTACCTGTCAGAAGATTTGCTCTGTTGTTTTCATAATGGTCAAGAATATCTGTAACAAGGGAATCAATTGTCTGGTCATTGCCAAGAATTGCTTCCATTTTGCCGAGCTGATGCTTCGATTGTTCAATAACACCTTCATCTGCATTTTCTGCCATTATATCATATTCCTGATCAATCAGTTTCAAGGTCTGTTCGTCAAGTTTCAGTTTCAGAACTCTTGATTCATAGTATACAGGACGTGTTGCACCATCTTCAACTGCCTGTGTCATATCGTATATATCAATGTAATTACCAAAAACTTCTCTTGTAGATTTATCTTTTGTTGAAATAGGTGTGCCTGTAAAGCCGATATATGTAGCATTCGGCAGGCTGTTTCTTATAATTCTTGCCGAACCGATTTTTATTTTTCCTGTTTCTTTATCAACTTTTTCAGCGAGTCCGTACTGTCCCCTGTGTGCTTCATCAGCCATTACGACAATATTTCTTCTGTCGGATAAACACTCAAAAGATTCAGCAAATTTCTGCATGGTTGTAAATATGATTCCATTTGCTTTTCTGCCTGCTAACAAAGAACGAAGATGTTCTCTTGATTCAGCATGAACAGGCTTTTGTCTTAAAAAATCACTGCATTTTGCAAACTGTAAATATAGCTGGTCGTCAAGGTCGTTTCTGTCAGTCAGTACAACAATCGTCGGGCTATTCAATGCCGTTTGCAGGAGATGGGCATAGAACACCATCGACAGCGATTTTCCGCTGCCTTGAGTATGCCAGAAAACACCGCCTTTTCCGTCTGTTTCTGTTGCCTTTTTAGTGGATAAAATCGCCTTATTAACAGCAAAATACTGATGATATCCAGCAAGAATTTTTATTTGTTTTGTTCCATCATTGCTGAATAAAACAAAATTTTTCAAAATATCAAGAAGTCTTTCTTTTTGGAATATTCCCTCAAAAAAAGTGTCAAACTGTGCATATTCTGTATTTTCATAACTTCCATCAACAGTTTTCCACTCCATAAAACGTGTTTCGTCACTTGTAATTGTCCCTGCTTTACTTGTCAGCTGGTCAGACATCACGCAAATCTGATTATAATAAAACATTGACGGGATTTCGTGCATATAATTTCTTATCTGAGTATATCCCTCGCTTGCGTCTGTGTCTTCTCTTGACGGTGATTTTAATTCTACAAGAACAAGCGGCAGACCATTTATAAAAAGCAGAATATCCGGTCTGCGGTTGCTGTTCTCAATGAATGTCCATTGATTCGCACAGATGAAAGAATTGTTCTCGATATTTTCCCAGTCAATTAGATAGATTAAAGTGGAGCGTTCCTCACCATTTTCAGTATATCTTGCAGAAATTCCGTTTTGCAAATAGTCCGTAAATACGGCATTTTTCTGCACAAGAGTTCCGTTTTCAAAATTTTTTAAAGTCAGAAGTGCATTTTTTATTGCATCATATGGTTTCCCCTTATTGATTCTGAAAATACTTTCTTCCAGCACTTCATCGTATAAGGGCGATTTTACATTGTGGTCGATATGATATCCACAGACGTATTCATAGCCTAAATGCTGTTCAAATAGTTCAAGCAGGGCGTTTTCGTAGTCAGATTCTTGATAGAAGGCTGCCATGTTATCAGCTCCTTTCGAGTTATTATAAAAAAAGTTAGTTTTCATTGCTGGTACTCCTTTCGTTGTACCAACATCACTACTGCCTACAATTATTGAATTGTAATATGATAATTTGAAAAATCAGTTTTATGAGAATTGTAGTATTTTTCCGCCACATCACACATAACATTACAAAATCTTGTTATGCTAAGATATATATAACTTTGTGCTGTTTGTGGTTTTCCAGTTTTATATGAAACTCCACTATCAATGTTGATATCTCTATATAATTTAAACCTATTAAAATTTACCTTGTTGGCATCCATATCAGTATTACCAGCATGAAGCACAGCACATCTCAATTGATAACAGTCATCAGCAGTAAAACATGGCGGAATTGGTAAATTATTAGGATTACTTTGAGGATATGAACCATTATATTCCGAATTAAAATATTTATTGTACCAATTGGTGTATCTTTTTCTTACACATTTTTCTTTTGGAAATTCTACATGGCCGCATACATCAGGTATAGTAAGCGTAAGAGCTAATGCAGCAAGATAATTTTTGCTATTTAAAGATTGCTTAATAGCTTTTATTGTGATTTCCATATTTTATCTCCTAACATAAATGAAAATTTACGACTTTCAGCAGCTTAAATCTTGACTTCTGATACATCAATTTCACCGTTCATCAATTTTGGCAAGAGAGCATCACGAAGAGATGCAAGATAGCGGTTTTCATATTCTAAAGCTCGTTGCTGTTCAAGTAAAGGACTGCAAAACTGTTTAAATTTAGCCAATGTATCAGCATCAGGAATAATAGCAGGAAAATTTTTCATGGTGCCGCCAGATACTTCCTTAAATGTAGAACCAGAAGCAACATTTTCTATTGCAGATAGATTTTCTTTTAAAAAATAATAGACATAAGCAGTACCTACGTTATCAAAAGGCACAATAGATTTGAAACCCTGATTAGTACTTACTTGTCCGTCCGCAATAGCGATATACCCAATAGGTGCACGGGAACTGAACAATACCGAACCTCTTGGCATAAGAGTTGCACTACTCTTTGCAAGCCCTAAATCGGTAATGTCAGTTTCACCATGAGTGATGAATTTTGATTTGTCATTCGATAAGTCTTTGGGAGTAATCCACGCTATTCCGTCATTCGTATAGTATTCTTCTACCTTTTTTGACGGTGTGCCACCGCCAACTACATCGCCTAAATCAGAAACAGTACCCGTTTTCCATTCAGGCTTAGCATTTGTAATGAACAGGTCAGTGAAAAAAGCCTGAGCCTGCGATTCTAAATTTTCATTTATTTTATTATTTAGTTCGATTTTGTCATCAAGTGCGGAGAGAATTGAGGCTATTTTTTGTTGTATTTCCTTAGTTGGAAGAGGCACTTCCAAATCTTTCATTAACTTTGTATTAATGGAAGGCATTGTTGCTCCAACAGCTATATTTCTTATAAACTGCTTTGTATTTTCCATACAAAAGTAATAGTAAAGGTACAAGGGATATACTACATTACAAGGGCGAATTCTCAAACAACGCCCCGAAAACATCCAACCCAAATGTTTATTATCTACATATGAACATCTATCCACTGATCCAACACGACTAAATACTATGTCGCCTTCATTTAAAACGTACTTATTTAATCGCTTTTTATCAGAATCAGAAATCATAGGGAGATTTTGTTTAGTAAAAGCACGGTTTCCTAAATGCTCCACAGTTACCATTGGAGTACCGAATTCTACATAGTCCTCCTTATGTAACTGACTGCCAAAAGGTCCAGTTTGAACATTGGCAATATTCCCTAATAAGTATATTTTCATAACTATACCACTCTTATCCTATATATTTTCTATGAGCAAGTTTCACATTGCTCTGTTTTACCATTGCATACTGCAATGTTGTGTCTATTCGTTGATGCCCAAGAAGTCTTTGAAGCTGCTCTATCGGCATTCCTTTGTCAATCGCCACTGTAGCAAGTGTTCGTCTAAATTTATGTGGATGTGCCTTGTGGATTCCCAAAGATTTCCCCAAATTCCGCACTCTAAGTTCAATTGCACCAATTGTCAGTCTATTATGAGGAGCACGAAGCGAAACAAACAGAGCAGGATTATTATCGGTTCTGGCATCCAAATAATTCTGTAAATGTAGCTTTGTACGTGCATCGAAGTAGACAATACGTTCTTTATCACCCTTTCCAAGAACTACACATTCTCGTTCATTGAAATTGATGTCCTCTCGGTTCAAAAGCACCATTTCACCTACACGCATTCCGGTAGATGCGAGCATGTCTATTATTGCTAAATCTCGTAATTCTACGCAACTATCTCTCATAAGCTCTAAATTTTCATCAGTGTATGTTTCTTTTATCGTCTTGCTTGTTTTCACCTTGTGTATACGCCGAACGGGACTTTTAATGATATAATCCTCATCTTCGAGCCATGAGAAGAAACTCGAAAGAATGCGTCTAATATTATCCATCGTGACTTTGCTTGACTTCTTTTCTTCTTGATATTTCGTAAGATAACTACGCAAATCATCAGTTGTTATGTGCTTGATCTCTTTTCCAACGCTGTTCAGTGCCACAGTTATAGTTTTTCTGTAGTATTTTAGCGATTTGTCAGAACAACCTTCGATTTTCTTTGCGGCTATAAAGTCATTTAGCACATCTTCGTTTGACGCTTTCTCGGTATCCTCTGTAGACTTTGATATGGTTACTCCACTGAAAACATGCTCTAAAACTCTGTGTAATTCCTTAAGCTGAGCATTGTCAAGATGTTTTAGCATTGACTGCTCGATTTCTGTGATGATTTTTGTTTTCATGTGCTGGTACTCCTTTCGTTGTACCAACACTCCTACTTCCATACAAGTTTATCTTTCATTTTTTTCTAATGCACTGGTGCTTACAATTGAAATAAAGACATATTTCTTACTCATGTCAATTTCATCGAGTCCTAGTTCAATTCTACACATATTTCTATATTTTACATATAAATCTAGTTTTTCTTTCGTATCACCACACACAATTTCTATGAAAACTTTTGGCAAATCTCCATTTGTACAGGTGACCATCAACTGATTGTATATTGTTCGTGTATTTTTTGTGAGTTTTAGTGCAGTCAAATTTAAATCTCTTTCTGGTCTTATACCAGAATCAAAATCAAGCCAGGATAAATAAGAATCTATAAGCTGAAGTGATTCAAAAATTGCGTTCTTCTTAATTTCATATGAACTTTCTAATCTAGATTTATTTATGCCAAGTTTTATTTCTGCTTTTAACTTTCTATAATTCACTACGCTTGATATTACAGCAGCCGCTATAGCAGCTGCTCCTGTAATCAATGCAACAATTATATTTGTTTTCATATTCGTCATCTCCTAACTTAAATGAAAATTTAGAACAGCAGGCTCAGGCGATTTTTAAGTCTTGGTTTGTGGATTTCGAGCCGTTTGGTGGCGTTATGCCTGAGGATATGCGAGAAGTTCCTTTAAATGAACTTTGTGAGATAGTAACAAAAGGAACAACTCCTACCACTATAGGCAAACATTTTTCAGATAAAGGTATTAACTTTCTCAAAGCAGAGTCCATATTGCAAAATCATTCATTTGACAGAAATAAATTTGCACATATAGACAATGACACACACAAAGTTTTAAAACGTTCTATCATTAAGGAAGGCGATATAGTATTTACTATTGCTGGTACATTGGGAAGATTTGCTCTTGTTGATAATACTATCATTCCAGCAAATACCAATCAGGCAGTAGCAATAATTAGAGCTAACAAAAATGTGATTTCTTCTGAGTACCTTTATAGTTTCTTTATTGGTAATTGGCATAATGAATATTATGCCAAACGAGTACAGCAAGCTGTTCAAGCAAATTTAAGTCTTGCAACTATAAAATCATTACCAATATTTGTTTTATCTAATAAAGATATGATGAGATATAATGACTTGGTAACCCCTATTTGTAAAGCCATGAAAGCTAATGAATATGAAAATCTTTGCCTTTCTGCACTCCGTGACACCCTTTTACCAAAGCTGATGAACGGCGAAATTGACGTTTCAAAAGTTAAGATTTAAGCTGCTGATGGTCGTAAATTTTCATTTATCGCAGTATTTAATAAAATTCTATCGTCAATAGCAACCAATGATGCTACTATTTTACGCTGTTCATCCAAATCAGGGTAAGATATGGGCATTCTTTTAAAATCTTTTAGAACTATACGAGGAATAGCTGAACCGGAGCCATAATTATCCCTAACATCTTTCTTGAATACTGGATTTTTGCAAATGTAGTATAAAAATTGTGGCAGGATAATATCAGGATTGCATCTCAATATAGCAATTGATGAAAGGAGTGCAGGTTTTTCAGGTTGATTATAGATTATAATATCTTCAAAGAATCTGGCACCATCTTTACCAATTAGTATGTCGCCACACTCAGGAATACAGCCGGACGCCTTCATCTTTTCATAATCAGAACTTGAAATATGCTTGCAGTTAGAAAAATCAAACCCAAATCCCTTGAAATCCTTAACGGAAACCATGTATTCTCCGTTATCACAACTCTTGGGACTATAATGCGAACCATCGGTAACTAAGGAACACACTTCTGAGATTGTTCCAATGTTCCATTCAGACTTCATACCCAATTGCCCCCAACTTCTCCCTAATTTCATTTTCAAACTCATGGGATTTTGCAAACATCTTCGAAAGCTCCGAAGTAAGACGTTTCATTTTTTCATCAAACGGCTCGCCGTCATCTTCCTGTTCTTCAATGCCAACATATCGACCCGGCGTTAAAATATAATCCTGTTTTGCAATCTCTTCTGTTGTCGCAACGGCACAGAAGCCATTGACTTCTTTCAATTCGCCATTCTGAAAAGCTGTGAACGTATCCGCAAGTTTTGCAATATCTTCATCTGACAAATCCCTGTGTTTTCTGTCCACCATAAAGCCCATTTTTCGAGCATCTATGAAAAGCGTTTTGCCTTTCTGCTTCTTATTCTTGGTAATCAACCAGAGCGTAACAGGAATCGTTACAGAATAGAAAAGCTGTGTCGGCATTGCAACAATTCCCTCGATTAAATCATCTTCAATGATTCTCTTTCTGATTTCGCCTTCACCGCTGGATTGCGTGCTTAATGCACCATTCGCAAGTACAAGACCGATTTTTCCATTCGGTGCAAGGTGATGAATCATATGCTGAATCCATGCATAGTTGGCATTATTTGCAGGCGGTACACCATATTTCCAGCGAACATCTTCTGTCAAGCGTTCCTGTCCCCAAGGGTGATAGTTGAATGGCGGATTTGCAAGGATGAAATCCGCCTTTAATGTTTTGTGCAAATCATTGCTGAACGTGTCAGCCTGATGTGGTCCGAAATCAGCTTCAATCCCACGAATCGCCATGTTCATTTTTGCCATTTTCCAAGTGTCAGCGTTTGCCTCCTGACCATATACCGAGATATTGTTTCGATTACCGCTATGTGCTTGTATGAACTTTGCACTTTGTACAAACATACCGCCACTTCCGCAAGCCGGATCATAGACACGACAATTTTCAAACGGCTTCAAAATCTCAACCAGTGTTTTTACAACGCTTGATGGTGTATAAAATTCTCCGCCTTTTTGTCCTTCCTTTTCTGCAAACATTGCAATGCAGTACTCATAAGTACGACCAAACAAATCCTCATCTTGTCCAGTTTTGCTCATGTCAATGTTGTTCGTGAAGATGTCTACAACATCGCCAAGAACACGTTTGTCCAAATCAGGGCTTGCGTAGTTTTTGGGCAGAACATCTTTGAGAGACTTGTTTTCCTCCTCAATTGCCCGCATAGCATCATCAATTACAGTACCAATTTCAGGCGTGTGAGCTGCCTCTGCAATCTTGTTCCATCTCGCATCTTCCGGAACAAAAAAGATGTTATCCATTGTATAGGCATCTTTATCATCTTCAAAACCATCGCCTTCAGCAACAAGTTCCTGATATTTTTTATCGAAAGCACATGATATATATCTTAAAAATATCAGTCCTACAATCACTTTTCGATATTCAGCAGCAGGAATATGTCCCCAAAGAACGCAGGCAGCATCCCATATTTGCTTTTCAAATCCGATGTTTGCATTTGTTTTTTCTGCCATTATTGACCTTCCAATCTGTTTTCGTATTTTTATCTGTAACTTTCTTACTACATTTATTTAAAATTATGATACCACAACATGTCGAAAAATTCAAGTGATCCGTTCACATTCTTTTTTCTTATTTCAACGGTTTCTAACCTGCTAATCTTGCAGATTCTCTAATATGTTCATTTTGCTCAAGAGTTGTGTCTTTTTCTCATAAACTATATTTATTTTAACATATTTCATTCCTATTTTCAAGTCCTTTTTTAAAAAAACAGCAGATGCCTACCAATGATTTTGTAGGTGTCTGCTGTCGTTTTTATTTATGAAATTCATTTGATTATCGCCGCATTTAAGCTGATTATTCTTGTACCGACTTTTTCGGAAAGTAAATCATATTGCACAAATTCTTCCTCTGTATTTTGTACAATATACCTATTTCTCGAAAAAAACGCCCTTATTTTTCCCGTTTTCCCATTTTTCTCGCAAGAGAGGGGTATCCTGAAAATACGACGCATTTTAATCAGGTCACGGTCAAATTCGCTTTGAACTCCCGAAAAATCAGGCAAAATTTGCAAAAGAAAAACCACGTAATCACGCTATATAACGTGATTACGTGGTTTTTCGTAACCTTTCCGATTACGTGATTATAATTGGTGGAGGCGAACGTATTGAAATCCGTGTCCGTACGACCATGTAAAACAGCGATTTTCCTCGAAATTACGTCACTTTTTGACCGTAACCAACTCAAAATGATTTCTCAATTTGTCGCCTAAATTTCTCATTTTAAATTTTACAACTTTTCATTTTGGAAGATTCACAATTCTATTGTTATGATTATAGCATATAGTTTGCGAAAATGCAATATGATTAAGCATTTTTCAATATTTTTTATTCACTGTCCACAACTTAATTTATAAATCAAAGACCCTATTAAGCTTCTTTTCAAGATACGGTGAGAAAACACCTTTTCCAATCATACCAGACAATATTTCCTGCAATTCAGGCGGCATGGTACGCAGTTCTTTTTCTGACATTTGTTCAAGGATAGACAGCATTTCAAAAATTTGCGAATCCATAAAGGGATTAGAACTGTCATGCAGGATTTCATCAAGAATATCATCAATCATTTCAAAGCAATCTGTTTCCATAAGTTTAATGCCGCATTTTTTACAGAAATCACCAAGCAAGGAAACAGAACGATTTCCAGACGTCAGAATAGTTTTCGGGCATGAACCATACTCCAGTATTTTTGTAGCAAATGCACTTGCTATATTTTCAGCTTCATCAGGGTAGAATCCTGAATTTTCAATTACCCATGACTTATCGATTTCAGGTACAGCAGTAATTACAAGTGACGGATAAATCAAAAGCTGTTTTTCCTCATCTGGAACAGGTTGACTTGTAATAAAATGTCTGTACTCCCATGTACCGTGTTTTTTTAGCTTGTTTATCCTGCCGATTAAAACATCATTTTTCATCTCCGGTTCAGGACAAGATTCAGACTTAACTGCCGGTAAATCTGTTACCGACCAGTCATAGCCGTTATCAGTGGGTGTAAGCAATGGCATTTTTGAATTACTGATTTCAAATCCAAGGCTGATTTTATCATTGCTTTTAAGCTTGTCGGAAACTTCATGCGCAGCACGAACAGCCTCAAGCATATACTGAAAATCTGTCTGTTCTGTAATAATCCATGGAGCGTAGTAAGACTGAAACTTCGGAAAATGCGGATAGGTATTCTTACCTTTAAGATTTATGTTATGAGCTTTAGCGTATTTCTTAACCGATTCAGCAAAATCATCGGGAATATCACATTTGTTAGTCAGCTCAAGCTGCAGACAGTTTTGAGAGATAAGCACAGCAAACGGATCAGGATTATAATCTGCATTCATTACGATGTTCAATGAACGAAATCCTTCATCACCGATATAAAGAGCAAGGGCTATACATTCACCAAGTTCACCCATTACACTGCAATATCCTGTCTGACCATCAGAAAGCTTAACTGCAAATATGTCCGAATCATTCAGTTTCTTCCACAGCTTGTCGCTTCTGTACTGAAATGACGCTTCCAGCAGTTCATCCGGTATTTTACCGGTTTTGGGTTCAAAGCCTGAAATATCTGTCTTTGGAAAGGCAATATCATCATATTCGTTATTATCATAATCATTGTCGTCATAATAATCATCTTCATCATAACACGGATATTGCTCAGGTGCCTCACCAACAGCACGAACAATAATAGATTCAGGTGTGTCCTCATCAAGTACACGAAGCACCTTACACTGAAAGCGCCACTCATCACCGTAATCAAAAAGAAATTTAAAAGCCTGTCCTTTGGAAAGCCTCAACTGTGACAGCTTTATTTGATTTGGCATAAGGCGGTTCTTCGCTGTACGGGCTGTTATATGCGTTAATTTGTGACCACCACTTGTTATCCATGAAAAAAGAATACAGATGATCAAAATCAAAATTAAACGCATCAATAATACAGCCTGCAAAATAATCAAGAGTTTTTTTGACTGAAATCTGTATATGACGGTAACAGCCTGTTCCGAGTGATACGCTTATTACATACGATACTTTACTTTTTTTCTATTCTCAATTTCATATTATTGTCCTCATGCTTTATATTTGCAAATATATGTATTTTTTACGAAGGATATCAAACAATGTCTGTATATTCACTGGTTTTGCATAATACCTGAGGGTATTTTTTCTTGAAATTACGATATTCAGAGGTATTTATAGAATGAGTAGTAACCTTCTTACTGATAATTCGTGGACGGATATCATAATTCTGCAATTTGCTTTTAAAATGATTTATTGTACTTTCAATTTGCTGAAAGGCCTCAGTAAGATGAGAGCCTTTCAGTTCAATAATAAAAGCTATTGATTTATCTTTTGTTACCTCAACAATATAGTCACATTTCTTTGTATTTATATCACAGATAATATCTCCATCAATATGATACTGATAAATAAGTGAACCTGAACTATTCTTTACATAGTGACATTTTCCTTTTTCTCCGCTTCTTACAACAGACTGATGTATGTCGCATTTAGAATATTTTTCTTCAAACAACATATCATTCACCATCCATCATGTCAATATCGAAAAGCCTGTCATAAAGCTCATTTATTTCTTCAGAAGCCCCGTCAATGACTTCATTTTTTATAAGTCGTTCAGGTGTATCCTCAATACAAGATTCAATAACTCCGTTTTTTACCTGATAAGCACAGTGATTTTTAATTCTGCAAAGCTTATCCGCCAGATTGTCAACAGAAGAATCTGATGTTTTGTTTGCGATATATTCAGCATAAATCAAATTATTCAAAGAACCGAGTATATATGGACTATGCGTTGTGATCAACAGCTGACAGCTACAGTTTGACATCAATGCAAGTATTTCTGAAGTGATTTTCTGAGCATCAGGATATAAGTGTGCTTCCGGCTCTTCAAGAACAATAAATGCCTTTGTCTTATTGACCATAATGTAGAAAAGAATATTGAACAGCCATACAGTTTCCTGTTGTCCTGAAGATGTGAAGTTGATTTTTACATATTTATCTGAATCTTCTTTTTCATCTGTCAGATATAATCTTTCTTCACCATTGGCATAAATATAATTGCCTTTTAACACCTTACTGATCAGTTTTTCCATCGTTTTTACAATATTGATGTATTCGGTCATTGAATTATAATCAGCGTTTGTTTTATATAAAGAATTTTGTGCAAGTCCTATTAAACCTTCTGAAAATATAGGCTTGATTTTAAGAATATACTCAATATACTTTTGCGTGCAGTAATCAATAGAACGTTTCTGTTCATCATCCATTGTAGCAAAAAGATAGTTAAGCTGAGAAGAAAAAATTGTAATAAGACTTCTTCCGGCAGGAATAAATATTGAATCATATTCGTCATAGAACAATTGATTCAATTCTGATTTGATGTCCTCTTTCTCATATGTTTCTTTATTAATCTGCTTAATATATTTATTTATATTATCACTAAAACTAATATATAAAAATTTATAATTTGCCACATCAAACCGATTATCATTTCTTAATGATATTGTCACAAAAGTATCGTCAGAATAATAGTATTCTAATTTCATGTCGATATCCATCGCAAGAGAAGTCCCAAAAATTTGTAGAAATTTATTTCTCAGTCTTGAATATATAGCATTATTTATATGAGCTTCGCTTATTGAATGCCTGGATTTCAGGATTTCGTCTCTTATATCATCCTTGATAGTCCTACAAAAATAGATACATTTAGCTATTGTACTTTTGCCGGATGCTTGCTGTCCTGTAAGTACTGTAAAGTTTTCAATATCCATTCGGCATTCTTTTATCGGACCAAGATTAGCAATTTTGATATATGGCATAGCTTTCTATCCTTTCATTCAAAAGTACGTAAAATGCCTCATTTTCTGAAAGGAAGCATTCAGCATAGTAATTCAAGTCTTATTATTCGCAAAATATTTTAGTTCATTACATTGAAAATTTACTTCTATAAAATCGACTCATTTTTCCCATTTTCCCATTATTTTCGAAGGAGAGGGGTAACCTCAAAATGTTAATCATATAAGGTCGGTCACGGTCAAAACCGCATCGAACTCCCGAAAATATTTCGATTTTTGAGCAAGAAAAAAGCCTGTAATTGCGTGGTTTTACGCAATACAGGCGAATTCGCTTACTTTGCGAAAACGTGGTTATACATGGTGGAGGCGACGAGAGTCGAACTCATGCAAAACATCATAAAAACCGCCGAAATTACGTTATTTTTCTATTTTTACGACACTTACCACGACACAAGTACCTTTTTTATTCTTCATCTACTTTTAGCCGCTTTCGCAGCACCTCAATATCATTATGCACATAAATGCTGGAAGTAACTGTGATGTCAGAGTGTCCAAGCACTTTTTGAATGGTATAAATATCTACATCGTTTTCTCTCAACAGTGTTCCGAATGTGTGCCGTAATTCGTGCGGTGTTAAAATTGGCAGTCCCGTTTCTTTTTGCATCCTTTTCATGAAATCCGAAAAATGATCTGCATAGGTATGTGGTTTCATTGGTTCATCTGGATGCTTTCCAGGAATCACATAACACCCGACTTTTTTCATCTTTCCAAATACGCCAATTAAAAAATCAGAAATCGGAATATACCGAACAGAAGTTGCCGTTTTCGGTTTATCAATGATAATCCGGTTTTTACTGGATGTAACTGCCCGTTGCACATGAAGCAGCTTCTTTTCAAAATCCAAATCAGCCCACTGCAAACCCAATAATTCAGACCGCCGCAAACCAGTATGCATTAGTAAAACAATGTCATATCGTCCATGCTCCATTGCATATTGTTCCGCCGCCTTTGCCTGCTCTGCTGTATATACATGCCGTTCCTGCTTTTGCTTCGCTTCTATTTTCAAGTTTTTCACTGGATTTTTAAAACAGAGGTCGTTGTCAATCGCTGCACAAAAAATAGCATTCAGAATCATTTTGTGCTTATCTAAGGCGGATGCTGATAATGGTTCACCGGTATCAGCATTTCGTACGGTATTAAAATACCGCTGCACATCAATTTGATGAATGCTTTGCAGCCGCATCTTTCCGAAAAATGGAATCAAATATTTTTCGATGTTGGTCTGATAGGTAAAATAATAAGTCTGTTCTTTTACCTTCCCTTTTTTGTAAGTTTCCAGCCATTCCAACGCCCAAGAAGCAAATAGTGTACGGTTCTTTTGAAAACAAAGCCCCGTTTTTTCTTGCATTGCCTGATTGATTTTATATTGTTCTGCCTTTTGTCTGGCTGCCTCTTTGCTTTTTGTGCTATAAAAACTCTTGCGAATAAGAGATCCATCAACCGATTTTCCAACGGTTATCTTTATTTCATAGCAGCCATCTTTCCGGTTCGGCTTCTCTTTTTTTGGTCTGCCCATTCTATCACCATTATTTCTTTTTGGCATTACCGCATAAAAGCCCCTGCATGGGACACATCGTTGAGAGGTGTGCAGGGTTCTATTATTTTTATTATAACATAAAGGATGTCAAAAGTCAAACAGCAAAATATACAAAAAATCAGCCGTTTCCTGAGATGATCAACTTCAGGGAACGGCTTTTTTCCACAATTAGTAGGTTGGGAAAAATAAAAAAATTTTCATCCGGTACATCCGGATTGAATGAATTTATTATATCATGTTTTTTCATGATTTGTCAATAGAATGACTTGTCGAATTTTGTCGATGCTCGAAATAGTTTGTTTCAACTGCAACATGAAAAAAACAAATAAGAGTAGATTTTTTCAATAAAAAACAATTTTTATACGAATGCAAAAACATTTTGCAATTATAGAAGGAAAGAATCTTGCACTTTTTGTCGATTTGTGCTATACTAATCTTCCTGTTTCTGATGCAGCGAAAGTCACATTTCACTTTAAAGAAACCATTTCCATTGAAAGTCAACATCAAGTTGCTGTGCTGCATTTTGAAGAAGATGGCGTACAGCAGCCAGATATTACAGACATTGCTGTACAGAACAACAATGAAATGACAGACCTTTCCTTTGATACAGAAGGCTTTTCCGTTTATGCAATGGTAACATGGTCGGAAACATTGGATTTGGATGGACAAAGCTATGCAATTGTCAATATCAATGAGAATTCTACAAAATGGAAACCTGAGATTATCAGTGCTGCTATGATGGATCAAGTGAGTAACCAGACACTAACATCTTCTGTATGTAGCGTTATGCAAATTGGTTCTGAATACTATATCTCCAGCAATGATCAATTTACAGAATGGCATTTTGAAAAATACGAAGATGGATATGCAATCTGGTCAGGAACAGAAGAAAACAAAAATTATATCAATACAGCTTGGACAAAGACAAATGGAGACGGTGGTTTAAAGTTAAGTGATAAACCAGAAACATTTTATTTAGAAAGAGACACAACTGGAAAATATGCTGGGCAAATGCGAATTCGTAATGCAAAGGACTACGCCATTAACTGGTGTGGCGGAGGAAATAAAAACAAACTTTAGTTTGCATTATGGAAAGAAGCACAAAAAGATCGTCCATCTTGCAACGACTATATGATTTTAGCAACTCCCATGCAAACCAATATGCTGTTCTTCGATGTCAATCTTCCAACAATACTGGGGTCACCTGCTCCGGGAAAAGAAGATGGTTGGTTAGAAAAAACACCATCCACACAAACTTATGTCACAAATGTGGACTCTCTAAATGATCAGCCAGATGGCTATACAGAGGGATTGGGAGCAGCTGGAAAGCTATATCAAGAGAAATACGGTGATGATGCAGAAAACCCATATACAAAATTATATCGTTATCATATTATAGATGATTATCAGTTTACCAATCAATCGAACAGTGCACATTATCTATATGATTTTGACTATTACAAGGAAATTCGATTTCTGGGCTGGTCTTATACCGATTTTGGCGGAACAAAACACATCTTTAACGCAAATGCACCAATTACTCGACAAGATAATAGCACCTAATTTAGAAGAGAATCAGGTCAATGAAATCTTGAAAAATGGTTATCAAATTGATTTGACCAGTAAAAATCCAAAACGAGAAATGATATCCGGTTCTCTTGGAGCTCCGCAATTAAGCAAACCGATAACAGATGAAAATGGCAATATCATTTATGTTTATAATACTTATATGACATTGACCACAACGTCAATTAATGGACAATATGATTATCAGAGTTCTTATGATGCTTCCACCAAAACTTATACTTGCATCTGGTCAGTACGGGTATTGAACGGGGAATGTTATGTCATAAAGGAAAAAAATTATGAATATGACATTGGAAATTATAACGTGATTGCTTCTTCAATCATTGACAATCAACCAAACACCCAACGATTTGGAGACACTGCCGGAAGAATGGAAGATACCGAGGAAAAGAAATTTGAAATTACTGGTGGAACGACACAACTTGTTTCGTTTAGTAATATGTATTCTCCAGCAAAAACTGCAACCTTATCAATTTTAAAAACAAATGCTGATACCGGTTTAACGATGAATGGGATTTCTTTTACATTAACTCCGATTGATGAAACAGGAAAAGAACTGCCAGACGGTACTAAAATTCAAATTATCACCAATGAAAATGGGTATGCATCGTTTACAGATTTGAAAATCGGAACACGATATCAATTAACAGAAGATATGACAACCAATTATTTTCAGCCAAATGAAAATATAATGATTGTAGATGTAACAAGAACCGAAAGCAGCGATATCCCAACCATTACCGTAACGGAAACGACTAAGGATGGTACAGTTCATACTTACACTAATTCGGTTGGAAACCCAGTTTTATTGTATTCTGTTCAAAACTCGTTATCGGATTCTACCGGTGTCATTACCAAAGATTTTGAGAATATTCCATCCAGCGAAATTCAAAAAATCTTGAATAATGGTTATCAAATTGTTGTAAAAAAATGGGAACGGAACAATTCTTACAACGCTGACACAAGCAAATGCAGTTCGGGTTTCTTCAGATTATAAGCGGTTAATCTGGTATGTATCCGGATTAGAAGACGGAAAAACATATACTGTAACAGAAGAGCATTACCAAAGTTCTTCACAAAAGTATGCAAATGTTACTGTTACTGCACAGCAGAGTGATTTTATTGTTGCACCTTATTCAATCCCTGTAACTGTAAATGGAACGGGAGAAAATCGAACCGCTTCGCTCTCTATGAAGAAAAGTAATACCCATGAATGGGTGGGCTTCATCAATTCCTATTCTAATACTTATACTTTGAAGCTGCGAAAAGTGGACAGCGTGACAGAAAAGCCGCTGCAAAATGCCGTATTCGCCTTATATGGAAAACACGAAGAAGCAACCGATCCAAGCCGAATCGTCCGTTATACCAAACCAGATGGTAGTATTATTATACTTTACTATATTAAGAATGCTGCTCCAACAGATGCAGATGGATATACAACAATTCAGGGATTGCATTTTTCTGACACAGAAAAATCTTATATTTATGTGTTGCAGGAAACAACTGTTCCGGATGGCTATATGACACCGATTGATATTTCACCGGAGCAGGTGCTGGAAGTTACACCAAGCCAAATTGGAAATGGTACTTACGCACTATCCATGAAAAACACCGCAAAAACAGAATCGTTGACGATTCAAAAATTGGTATCCGAACAACTACAGGAAAAGGATGTTTCCTATTCCATACACTTGAAAATTACCGATACTGTAAATTTTGCTCAAGCAGTGAAAAAATATCCATTCCCCTACGTGATTTTCAATGCGGATGAAACAATTGCAGCCACTGGAATTTTTGAAGAGGGAACAGAAACCGTCATCTCCATAAAAGCAGGACAGACTATAAAGATACAAGCTGTTCCGATTGGATTTACCTATGAATTGACAGAAGAGATTACTGACGCAACTGGAACCGTATTATATAAACCTTGTATCACAACAGCGGATGGTTCTGTCTGAGAACATACAATTACAGGAATCATACAGGAATCCAAAGCACAACAATCAGAAAATTGGATTACCATTAAAAATTATCAGGCTGATGCTGTGCCTGAGCAAAAAGACATCACTGTACAAAAGCAGTGGGATGATTCCATTCAACATCCAGATATAACGGTACTGCTTTATCAGATGCAAACAAATCGAAATACCGGAACATCTACAACGATTTTATATGATACACAAACATTAAACGATGCAAATCAGTGGGCATACACATGGAGCAATGTACCTCGAAGTGATAAAACAAACGATTATAGCTACTATATACAAGAAAAAGCCGTGGATGGCTATGATCCGTCTTATTATACAGACAAGATTCAGTTACTGCTAACAAAATGCGTAGTAGATGACACAGAAGTTTCTGTAGCCCCAGTAGACTGGGAAAAAGCAAGTGTTACGATTTTTAATCGAAAGCGACCGAAATTACCCAAGACTGGTGGTAGAGGTACTATCTGGTATTTGATGAGTGGCTTTCTTCTTTTTCTTTTTGCTGGTTTTGGCATATCAATGCAAATGCGGAAAATTAAATTGTCATAAATAAAAAAATGCTCTCTAACAAAAAATAGAGAGCATTTTTTCATATTTTTTACAGTTATATCAATTTTGAAAATCTAAAATGCTATCATAAAAGAAAGTTGATAAACAATTCAAGAAATCAGATAGAACATATCATGGAAAAAAGGAGATAATTCGTATGGTTTCTACAAGTAAAAACGTAGATGATTCAGAAAATAAGAACGATATCGATGAAACACCTTTCCGCAATGACTTTTCTATGCTTCATTTTTCATCATTACCAACAATAGAAGATGCTACATATGAAGTTGAACATGCCAGACTGGAAGAAAATAACATAGAAGAAACACCGTTTCTGATCACACCAAACCTCACAAAACAGCCAATAGAAGAAAATCCAAAAACTGTTCATGTAGAAAAAAAGAAAGAAAATGCTATGCCATCCACTCCAGAACAATATAACTTGAATATTTCTGTACAAGATTTACCGCTTTCTTTACGTTCCAGAAATGGACTTTGCAGAGGTGGAATCATGACATTAAGACAGTTGCTTCAATATGATAAAGAATCGCTTTTGGGTGTTCGAAATTTAGGAAAGTATTCTATTAAAGAAATTACTGATTTTCTAGCTACCACTTTTCATCATGGAAAAAAGAAGATCAGTGGCGAAAATTTATCAAATCAGCCACTATATACAAAGGAAACATACATCTCAGAAATTGATACCATACCGATTTCTCCCCGTACCGTCAATGCACTTATGCGAGGTGGCGTTGATACAATTGGGAAATTGATGCGTGCTGACAGTGAAAGGATTTTAAGTATCCGCAATCTTGGAAAAAAGTCATTTGAAGAGGCGTTATGTCTCAAAAAACAATTTCCGAAATTACTCATTCAGTCAAACTATACAGAATCCGATTCTTCAGATGACGTGAAAAATACATTTGAAATGATGGTTGCAGCATTTGCATTAACAGATGAAGATGAAATTGAAGAGCTTCGCCTGTATTGTTACCATTTTAATGATCCAGAAGATACGGAACAAGAACGATTGGAAAAGTGGTATCATCTTCCATGTGTGAAATCAGTTGCTACAAGAAAAATTGCGAATGCCTTAAAAGAACATTCTGTTTTTGGGCTGCGGTTGTCTGAACTTCGTGCAATGTTACCTGAAAATTTCCCAGAAGCGTTATTTGAGGAGATTTTAGATCAAGTCGCACAGAAAGATCATGGAAAACGATATGTTCAAAAAAGTGAATCTCTGCATTCTATGCTCGAAAAAGAAAATATTATGAATGCCCCTGAATTTGAAATTTTGAAATCTCGTATGAAAAATAAGACGTTAGAAGAAATTGCAAATCAATACGGCTTAACAAGAGAACGCATTCGACAAAAGCAAGAAAGAGCCCTTCGAAGAATAAGAAAAATAGCAGACTGTTCAAATGTTATGATTACAGAAAATAGATTCCGCCCACTTTTTGAAACGTATGCGTTTCAGGAAAAACTCTTTTGTACCTTAACAGAACAATCTTCCGAGGTCTATCGATTCTTGAAATTCTCGGTAAAAAAGAAAGGAATCGCACCAATCGAAAAGATGTTTCAGGAAGTACAAGTTCCGGGGTGGATGGTTGGAAACTGGGAAAAGTATTGTCGAAAATCTATAGATTCTCAGTATTTATGCATCACAGAAGATGGAAATCGCCTCATTGAAAAAACTAAATACGGAATTATAAGCTATTTGATAGCAAAATATTGTCAGGATGAAATGCTGTTTGATGATTTTGTAAAGTTATATCAAGATTTTATTGTGAATCATGGTTTGGAAGATGACAGCAGACTCTGTATTTCTGAATTTGAAAAACGTTCTCAAGAAAATCAATTGTCTGCCAGAATGGATATTTTTTGGAAGATTGGTAGAAAATTTCGTTATTATGATATTGAGGCACATGACTACACAGAATTACTGGAAACGCTGGATTTGAATCAATATCACAATGTGAAATTGTCTACACTGAAGTTTATCAGAGAATATCCGGAATTGATGCAGCAATATGACATTCGAGATGAATATGAACTTCACAATCTGCTGAAAAAAATTGCAGACAAAATCGATGCTCCAGAACTGCAATTTGGACGAATGCCGCATCTCTACTTTGGAGAATTTGACCAAATCGCTATGATTAAGGCGTATATGTGGAAACTTGCTCCGATTTCAAAGGAAGCCCTTGCAAATGCCATCTCTGAAGATTATGGATTTCGACCAGAAAGTTTGATGGGACTTTTTGGCTGTATTGACTTGTACGAAAAAGATGGCGTGTACATAGTTGACCACAAGGCAATGACAGAGGAGCAAATAAAAATCTTATCCGAAAACTTGCCGGATGATTTCTATTACTTCGATGAGATCGAACAGAAATTTGCAACGTTGTTTCCAGATGCAGAAATTGAATTGGTGAACGGATTCAATTTAAAACGGCTTGGGTTTGTTTTAAATACTACTTATGCAGTTAAGAACTATCCGAGCAGTTCGTCCTATTTTCATGCACTGTTAACGAAAAACGACATCACTGATATTTCTGCAATGCGGAAACGATTTTACAAAATTATTATGTTTTCCAGCATTTTATATGAGTTAAAAAGAAATTATACCATCATTGAATTCGAGAAAAATAAATATGTTTCTATCGCAAGGCTGGAAAGTCTGGGATTTGACAGAACAAAATTAAAGCAATATTGTGATGAAGTGTATGCATATGCCCAAAATATAGATTTCTTTACGATTGAAAGCCTTTCCAAACAGGGATTTACTGCTGATTTAGAAAGCCTTGGTTTTGAACCTTGGTTCTATAGTTCTATTTTAAGAGAAGATCATCGTTTTTCCCATAGAAAAATGGGAGGGACTGTTTTGTTTCATGCAGCTGGTCAAGAAGCATCCATACGGAATCTGGTTTTTTCTATTTTGGAACAGGAAAGCAGTGTGGATGTAGACCGGCTGATTGCTCAGCTCAAAGAAGACTATCACATTCAATTAGACCGATGGGATATAATTCCACGCATTCAAAATACAGAATTATATTTTGATAACATCATGGATAAAATCTATCGTAACTATCACACTTATTATGAAGAACTGTTGAGTATCGACGAGGAGGATGAATATGAATTTATTGGATGAACAGTATCGTGAGTTTGTGCAACCTACAACCCTCACAAAAAAGCTGACTTTAAATGGAGAAACAAAAGCCTACCCAATCTATCGTGTTCGGTTAGAGTTGTTATATTATAATGAACAAAATGACCGAATTGCAACTTGGATCAGCCAGTATAAAAGCGAACATGGTGGATTTCAAGATTTGTCACAGGAAGCGTACAATGCAGTGATTGAAGATTTTATCATCAAAAGCAATCCTGCTTCCATTGAGAAAACAAAGAATAATATTAAAGCTGTCAACCAAAGAGAACCGGGTGTAATTCTGTCAGATGGAAGAATCGTGGATGGAAACCGACGGTTTACTTGTCTGCGAAAACTTGCTGAAGAAGATCCTAATTTTTGCTGGTTTGAAACAATCATTCTCAATATCCGCTGTAGATTGACAAGGGAAATACAAAAAAGGTTTAAAACGATTGAAAAGGCTGGAATAAGATAAAAAGGTGCGAAAAGTGCCGAAAATACGCTGTTTTTCAGATTGAATCCGGCGGAAAAATAAAAATGAACAAAAAAAGATGTGTCAAAAAAATCGCTCTGATTTTGAGGAAAAATCCTCGGATCAGGGCGATTTTATTTTTTTGACCGGGAACTGTTTAAAAGCGTTTAAATAGCGTTTTAAGAAATCGAAAAACCGTTTAAACCACGTAAAATCGGCATTTTTCGCTTTTCAGTTTAAAACGGTCTTTAAACGGTTCTTAAAAATTGCATCCGAAAAGTCATGAAAATAGGATAGGAACATGGGAACTAAATCGCATTGGGATAGGAACTAGTTCCCATCCCCCTTCTCATTTTTCATTTTGAGTTTTTCTGATAATCTTCCTCGAAGTCATAAATCATAGAAAGAAGTTTGGTTCGTTCTTTTAATGGAAGCCCATTCAGTATTCGAGTAATTTCCTGTACTGTTTCATCTTCCTGCTGTGAATGAGTTTCCTGTGATCTGATGTTCACAGTACTGGTGGAATGATCACCTGTAGTAATTGCCAATTGAGAGATATTTGATTCTTTTCTATTTTCTCCAGTAAGAAGATAGTCAATAGATACGCCAAAATAATTAGAGATGATCATTAGATTTTCAGCACTTGGAAGTTTTTCGCCTTTTTTCCAGTATCCAATGAGTCGATCAGAAATACCAGTATCTTTACTCATTTTATAAGCGGAAATTGATTTAGATTCCATCAAGTTGTTTAGAATTTGTGCAAGTTGCATAACTATGTCCTCCGAATTTTATCGAACTTTTTAGCGTTATTTCTATTGACTACCGCTAAAAATAGCGGTATAATATACATATACACAACGCCGAGGGCAGAAAAAGCCCTATGATAATTGTATCACAAAGGGCTGTGTAAGTAAATAGAAAAGGAGGAAAAAAGCATGAATGCAAAGAAAATCATTGCCATCACAGCTGTTTCATTGGTTATTCTTGCCGAAACTGGCGTACTGCAAGTAGCCACTGAAAAACTGGAAGTATTCAGAAAGCGGCTGCAAGAAAAGTATGCTGCCAAAGAGCAGGAACTTGCACAGAAGATGAATGAACAGAAAAGTCAGCCTGTAAAAGTGCCAATCACTATTGGAGATATGACATTAGGAGACCTTGCTGTTCCTTTGGAACAGCCTACCAAACGTCCGTATGTGGATGCTGATTGATGGAGTGACCATATGAGCAAAAAAGATTTTATTCTTTGTTGTATTGGCTTTATCTGTGCGAGTGTTGGATTACTTCTGTACATGGCATACAAAATGATTTTCCTATTGGGATGACCGGAACGATGTGGCAGCATCGTAGCCATTGACAAACACCTCATTCTTTGCCTTTATACGAAACACGCTTTGCGGTGAGCGGATCACCGCATAATTGGGATGCGTCTGAGTGACCAGCTGAGATAAGAAGCCTCTGGACAATGCACGGTGCAACTCCGTGACAGCTGTCTCCGACAGGAAGCTTGTCTAATCGTTTTCCTCTGTCTTGCTGTGCGGTGCAATTCCGCAGAATCCCACCAAAAAAAGAAAAAAAGGAGGCGATGCCGTGCAGACCGTCTTACTGCTGATTTTCGGCACTGCGGCAATCATCAGCGAATTTGCTTTTCGCATACACAATTACAGGCTGGACAGACAGCTGGAACAACAAGGAGGAATCTATGATGAAACAATCTACAGGAATCGGCATTTTGATTCGTAACCGGAGAAAGGAACTGGGCATGAACCAGGCAGAGCTGTCCAAACGCAGCACGCTCTCACAGGCACATGTCAGCAGAATTGAAGCAGGTATTTCCTACCCGTCCGTGTTTACCATTTTGAAACTGGCAAAGGGTTTGCAGCTGCCGCCGGAAGCCCTGATTGCCGCAGCAGAACCCCATGAGAAAGCAGGTGCATAAGATGAAAAAAATAAAAATCGGCTCTGTCATCGGCGGACATATCGTATACAGTCTGCATGCCAGTGGCATCTGTCTGGCAAGACCAATTGCACCGGATGGAGAATATGCAGTATGGCATATTGACTGCGATGGCAGAGGCGTTTGGGGCGGCACATACTTTCCAAGCCAGGAAGAGGCGGAACAATTCTATGCAGACTGGTGTTTCCCATCGCTGAATTTGAACTGTCCGACGGCAGAATGTCTGTAAGCCGAAACGGTGGACTTGTTCCGCCGTCTGCCGGAGATGGTCTACCGGCACTGATGAGGCAGACCGGAAAAGAGGTGTTTTAGATGCAGTTAGAGGAATGTATGGGCTGGACACTGCAAATGGTTACAAAAACCGTTGCTGCAATGGCACAGACGGTTTTCTGTGCAGACTTGCAAGACAACATCGAATTGCAGAGCAGACTGATGCAGAGCGTGCTGGAGGCAGAAGCAGAAACTGCTGCCTTTATTGAGCAGTTCGGCTTGCAGGAACTGAATCTTGCAGCCGTCCGCACCTGTAAATTGCAGTTTTTGGAATGGAATCAGAAATTGTTGCTGCAAATACAAAAAATCCAGTCATACGGCTACCATCTTGAGGAGATTGAACAAGCCGTACAACTGGAGATCCTCACGCTTAGCAAAGAATTACCATTGCTAAAGTGACGGATATAGTATAGCAGAAACAGCAGGTTTTGTCAAGTGTTTTGGCAGATTTTTTCTGCTGGAAAGGAGGAATCTTTTGGATTACTTATCAGTAAAAGAGCTGGCTGAACTGAAAGGCTGCTCTGAACGATATATAAAACGAATTTGCAGTACTGGAAAGATTTTTGCAGAACAGCAAGAACATCCACAGAATCATAAAATGTGTTACATGATTCCCATCACAGCACTGCCGGAAGAATTGCAGCTGAAATACTATCAGCGAAAGCGTGCGGAAAATGGTGTGATGCCAGAACCAGCTGCCCCTAAGAAACAGAAAGCCAAACGGCTTCTGACGTTTGAAAACTGCACCGCAGATCAGCGAAAATCGATCAACCTCTGGACGGCGATTTTGCAGGACTGGCAGGGGCAGCGGGAGCAGTACCAGAAAAAGACGGAATTTGATCACCTGTATGTGGCAAAATGCCAGCTGGAACATCCGGAGCTGCAAATCTCGACTGACATTCTGTACCGGAAATGGTCAGCCTACAAAGAAAACGACTTTGCCGGGCTGCTGGGACTGCGGGGTGCCTGGAACAGAGGCAGCAGTACCATCCCGAAACCCGTCTGGGAAGCATTTTTGTGGTATTACTTAGAAGAAAACAAACCGCCGCTGAGCAGGTGCTATCAATCCACCCTGCACTGGACGGAGCTGTTTTACCCGGAACTGCTGGGAGAAATCCCATCGGAACGGAGTTTCCGGCGGCATGTAGAAAATGACATTGCAAAGGCAGTTAAGGAACTGACCCGAAACGGAAACAAGGCGTTCGCCGACCGCTGCATGCCATACATTATGCGAATGTATGACGACTTGAAGCCCAATGATGTCTGGATTGCAGACAATCACACGCTGGACATCCAAACAGTGGACAGCAGCGGAGAGCGACACCGGCTGTATCTGACTGCTTTTCAGGACGCAAAATCTGGCGTAATTGTGGGATGGAACATCACAGAAACAGTCGATTCCCAGTCTACGATTCTTGCCCTGCGGCATGGCATCCTGCGGTTCGGAATCCCGAAAGCAGTCTATTTCGACAACGGACATGAATTTACAACCTTTGACTTAGGTGGAAAAGGCAACCGTAAACGAAAAAGCGATGCAGAAAAGAACAGCCCGACCACGATTTTAAACCGGCTGCAAATTGAGGTGCATAATGCGATTGTGTGCAATGCCAAGGCAAAGCCGATTGAACGGACATTCCGCACAGTAAAAGAACATTTTTCCAGAGCAACTGCCGGATTCTGCGGTGGCAATGTGCTGGAGAAACCGGAAAGCCTGAAAAAACGCATCAAAGCCGGCAAGCTGCCAAAGGACTTTGCAATTCGGGAAGCATTGGCGGACTGGATTGATGGAGATTACAACCTGCAGCCCTATGGTGGCGTGGAATCCCAGTATCGGACAATGAGCCGTCTGGATGTTTGGAATCAGGAAATTGAATCCATCCGAAAAGCCAATGCAGCAGACTTGAATTTGATGCTGATGCGGTCAACCCGGCTGCAAAAAATCAAACGAAACGGCGTATATGTGGTTTATGGCGGCGAACGGATTTGGTACCGGCATCCGGAACAGACCATTTTGCACTTGGATGAATCGGTCTATGTTCGGTATGACCCGGCAGATTTGAAAACCGTCCGGCTCTATGATGAACAAGACCGATATTTGTATACCTGGAGCCTTGCAGATACCCTGCTGGTATCGTATTTGGAAACAGAACAGCAGCAGATTGCCGATGCCCAGGCAGTTGCCCACCACAGCCGGAAATTTATCCGCAGTGTTGCAAAGGGTTTGACTGCCAGCCTGACACCGGAACAGCGGATCACCATGCTGGATATGACTGTCCGAAATGCACAGACAGCCAAAGCGGAACAATTTCACATCGACATGCCAAAGAATATTGTGCCGGTTCGGGTGGAAGAACCGCTGGAGCCAGCAGTGGCAGTCGGAGCAGAAAATCAAACGGTGGTCGTCAACTTGAAACGCATTCAGAAAAACTCGCAAAAACGGAGGTAACGTATGGAATATACAGAACAGCAGCAGGCATTGCTGCAAAAAGTCACCGCTCTACAGCAGGAAAAACAATTGAGCCAGAATGCCCTTGGAAAATTGCTGGGAATTTCCGGCACGGCATTATCCCAGCTGCGAAACGGCAAATATCAGGCTGATCCACAGCGGATGTTTGACATCCTGGAATCCTATTTTGGTGTAAAAGAACAGACCGAACTGACTTACCGGGAAGTTCCTTATGCAGATACCAGCATTTCCGAAGAAATTTATGATGTCATCAGTGTGTGCCAGATCAAAGGTGGTCTGGCAGTTGCTGCCGGAGATGCCGGCATCGGAAAGACTAAGGCAGCCCGGCATTATGTGGCTCTGCACCCGGAAAACAGCATTTTAATGACCATGAATCCCTGTTTAATCAACATTAAAGCAGTTTTAAATTTGCTGGCAGACAAGCTGAACCTGTCACCAGGACGCTCCAAAGATGCCCTGTGGTATGCCATCGTGCAAAAGCTGAAAGATGGCATGGTGCTGATTTTTGACGAAGCCCAGCATCTGAATCTAAAAACCATTGAGGTGCTACGGAGTTTTTCGGATTATTTCAATGACCGGGGGCAGACACTTGGAATTTGTTTCATCGGAAATCTGGATACGGTCACAAAAATGGGCAGCCAGAAAGCAGAATTTGCCCAGATTTCCAACCGCACAAAACAGCGGAAAACATACCTGCGGTCACAGATTCAGCGTTCCGACATTGAAAAACTATTCCCGATTCTGGTGCAGGAGAACAAAGAACTGGAACTGGATTTTTTGCTTCAGACTGCCCGAACACCGCAGGCACTGCGAGGGGCTATCAACCTGTTTTCCAATGCCTATGACAACGAGGACTACAGCTATGCCGGACTGGTCGCCATGGCAAAGTTCATGGAACTGGAGGTCTAAAATGAAGAATGGAAAAAAGCCCACCAAATCCCAGAAGCAACTTTTGCAGCAGTTTGGATTTCAGGCAGAAGATTGGCTGATTGTAAAAAATACCAGCACGGAATTGCTGATACAGCACCGATACACCGGACGCACCAGACACGTTCCGAAACAATTCCAAAATTGAGAGGGGCTGCCCCCTCTCTCCTAATGCAGCCGATGGCGGTGGCAAGCCCGCAGACAATGCAGAGCCGGAATCAAATCATGGAGGAATTGCAAATGAAAAAAAGTTTAACAAGTAAGCAGCAATTGGATATGCTGACTGCTGTTCAGCAGATTCGGGAGCTGGAAACGGCAAAGCGGGAAATCCTGCATGCCATTGCAGAACAGCAGGAACGCATCAAAACATTGATGACGGACAAGCAGCTGGAAGAACTGGAACTGGACGAATATGTTGTTCGGTATGTGTCTGTGACATCTAAACGGTTCAACACGTCCGCCTTCAAGAAAACGCATGCAGATTTGTATGAACAGTACACGGAAACCGTTTCCAGCAAACGATTTTCCATTTCTTAAGGAGAAAAGCGATGACAAAAGAAGAATGGAAACATGTAGAAGAAAAGCTGAACTCGGCATTCGGGAGAGTTGACCTGCTGGTAGATGGCTATGCAATCACCATCCGGAAAGAACCCTGCGATAAGATGCGGCTCGGATTGACCGTTTATGTAGATGGAACCATCAAAGGAGAATGGGTTGTACAGGACTGCGAAATTCGCAGGAAGTTCTATTACTGCAGTGAACGGTCGCTGCTGACAGCAAAAGAACGGAAAAAGCTGCAAAAGGAACGGAAAGCAGTTCGGGAAGCCGTGCTTGCAAGAGCGTCTTATCAGGTATTCTCACCGGTTTTCTATTCCTTCCGCACGCTGAAAAGCCATTTTCTCAAACAGAATACATCCATTGAACTTTGCAAGGAGGAATCGGTATGAGAACGACCGAAACAACCGGCAATCCATTTTTCGACCGTTTTTGGGCAGCCTATCCGAAGAAGGTCGGGAAAGAAAAAGCACGCCGGGCATTTGAAAAAGTGCATCCGACAGAAGACCAGCTTGTTCGGATGCTGGAAGCCATCACGGAACAAAGCCGTGTCTATTCCTGGAGCAAGGCGACCTGGAAATACATTCCACACCCTGCGACCTGGTTAAATCAAAAACGATGGGAGGATGAAGTCGTTGGAGAAACTGTCGTTTCCGAAGATGGCTGCTACGGGGCTGACGTATTCTGACCTGATGCAACTGCGTGTAAAGCAGTACAATGCCCAGCCAGGTACATTGACCGGGTATCATTGCAACATTTGCAACGACAAGGGTTTGCTGGCAGATACAGACGGAGAACGGGAATGGATGACCCCCTGCACCTGCATGAAAACCAGAGATGCCCTGCGAAGAATTCAGGAAAGCGGACTGGAAGATCTGCTTCGCACCTGCACATTTTCCAACTTTGAAGCGGAACAACCCTTTCAGGAACGGATGAAACAATGTGCCCTGGATTTTTTGAGCGAGCGGCAGGCATGGTTTTTTGTCGGCGGTCAGAGCGGCTGCGGAAAGACTCATATCTGCACGGCATTGGTTGGCGGTTTTATCAAGCTGGGGCTTTCCGTCCGCTATCTGGTCTGGCAGGAAGACGCTGCCCGACTGAAAACAGCCATTATGGACGGCAGCTATGCTACGGAACTGCTGCCCTACAAAGAAGCAGATGTGTTGTATTTGGATGATTTGTTTAAGACGAAGAGCGGCTTTTTGCAGGATGTCAGCAATGCAGATGTCAAACTGGCATTTGAACTGCTGGACTATCGCTGCCGGAACCGAATGCTGACCATCTTATCTACGGAATGGACAACTGCCCAGCTGGTCGAAGTGGATGAAGCCCTTGCCGGAAGAATCATCCGCATGGCACGGGGCTATACCATTTGTGTGAAAAAAGACCGGAACAAAAACTACCGGCTGAAAGGGGCGGACGGATGAGCGAACGAGATTCCGTGCAAAAGATTTATGGCATTGCCGCTGTGCTGGGCATGGTGGAATCCGGAAACCATGAAGATGCTCTGCATCAGCTGGTGTACGGGATGACAGGAAAAGATTCCGTCCGGTCACTGTCTGAAGCAGAACGAAAATCGGTAGCAGCAGAATTGCGAAAACGGCTGCGAAAAGAATACCCGAGCTACCATCCGTCCAAAGAAGAATTTGCCGGAAAGATGACTGCCCGACAGAAAAGCAAGGCATGGGCGTTGCTGTATGAACTGGAACGAATTACTCCTTCTCCGGTCAGCATTCAGGAACGAATGGCAGGCGTTGTGCAGAAGGGACTGCAAATTACAGCCTCCGCCGCAGATCCTCTGCGATGGGTTTCTCTGGCGGATGGGTCGAGATTGATTGAGCAGCTGAAACGCTATGTGCAGCATGCCAAAAAAGGCGGCGATGCCGAATGAATCTGGATCAGCTGATATTGGAACAGCTACATGGCAATCAGAGAGAACTTGCCGAAACCATCGGAATCGAAGCATACAAACGGCTGGTATTGAAGTATGGCGGCGGAAACATCTACATCTGCAAACCGGACACCCTGCTGCAGCCCCTGCGGGATGATGCCATTTATCATCATTTTACCGGCGACAATTACCGGGAACTTGCCCTTGCCTATCATCTGACAGAAAAAACAGTACGGGACATCATTGACCGACAAAATGCAGCCAATATGAGCGGTCAGATGTCCCTTTTGCAGGAAGAGTTTTGAAGAAATAGGTGAATCTGTCGCCCAACTATACAAGAATCTAAAAAATGTGTTATGCTGGAACAAACAGGATAACACATTTTTTTATGGAAGGAGGGCGTTTGCAATTGACACAGGAGATTATCCTCTTCATTATCACAACCGTGATTACAGCAGTTCTGGGTGTGATTGGATATTTTCTAAAACGCACAATGGACAGGAACGACAAGAACGAAGCAGCTGTGCAGGAACTGCGGGATAATCTGCTGACATTATCGGATAAATATGCCACAAAGGCAGAGATTCGGGAAATCAAAGCGTCCATGGAAAAGCTGTCGGAGAACATCGACTATATCAAGGAACACACAACGAAAAATGAGGATTTTATCCGAACTATGGCAAGACTGGAAAGCAAAATCGACCATTACTGCAGCAGATAGGAGGCGGAACGATGGAACAGACAGAAATGCTGCGGCGGATGCAGCAAAAAACATTTTTCAAGAATAACGGCATGGTGCTGAAGGCAGTCAATCTGCTGCGGGACAAATATGTATCGCTGTCCGATGTCTGTTATGCCCTGCACCCCAGCATGAACGAAGCAGAATTTCGGGATGCGGTGAACTACTTGACGGAATCCGGATACATCCGCCTGCGGAAAGCAGGCAGCAAGGAATCGTCCACATTGGCGGATACAGAAATGCAGGAACTGGAAGCCAAGGTAACAGCGGAAGGCATTCAAATCATCGCCTGTGTGCGGACAGATGTCTGCATTGACGTGTAAGGCGGTGCAGAATGGGTAAACGAAGGAAGCATTCTAAAATTGACCAGCTGGAACCGGCAGTGAAAGAAACTGTGGATGAAATGATTAAAACCGGGGCGTATTACCGGGAGATTGTAGCATATATCCAGTCGCACGGTGTCAGCATCTCACTGGCAGCAGTCGGAAAGTATGCAAAGAATTTAATGAGCACACTGGACGCTCTGCGGCTGAGTCAGGAAAATTTCCGGGCAATCATGGAAGAAACTGATCGGTATCCGGATTTGGACATGACGGACGGCATTCTCCGGCTGCTGTGCAATCAGATGCTGGATGCCATCAACAATCTGCCGGAAGAACGGTTGCAGGAAGTGGATTTTGATACACTTTCCAAAAATGCAGTTGCCCTGACCCGTGCGGTTGCATACAAGAAAAATGTAGATGTCAAAACACGGGATGCACTGGAAAACGGAGCGGAACAGTTCCGGGATTTGATTTTTGAAGCAATGGCAGCAGAACGACCGGATTTATATCAGGAAGTGCGGCGGTTCATGAAGGACAAGCAGAAGGAGGACAAGGCATGAGTATGTATGTGATTCGGGTAAAACCCGGAATGGATTGCGAAGTAGCAGCCAGCCTGCGAAAGCGAGGATACTTTATCCGCTGTCCGCAGCGAACCCTGTCCATCCGGAAAGACGGCACCTGGACAGACCGGACAGAACCGATTTTTTCCGGATATTTGTTTTTAGAATCTCCAGAGCCTTTGCGGTCAGAGTCCTATTATGACATCTGTCAGGCAGACGGTGTGCTGTATTTTTTAAAGCAGGGCAGCCGACCAGCTTCTCTGTCCAGCCGGGAAGAAGTATATATTCGCTTACTCTGGAACAAGGGCTTTCCGATTTCTGCCTCTCGTGTCTTTGTGACCGCAAGCGGAGATTGTATGATTCTTTCCGGCATGCTGCGGCAATATGAAGGACAGATTCAGAGCATACAGCTGCGGCAGCGGCGAGCGAAAGTTGCCATTCCCATTCTTGGAAAGACCTATTCCGTCACATTGCCAGTAATCGGAATTTAAACCTTTACAGAAAAAATTTGCCTACGTCTGCACGGCGGTAGATTCGTCCCGCCGGAACGGCGTTTGCAACAAAAATCAGAACGGATTTTACAGCAACATCCGAATGGCGGAGCCTGCCCGGAGAAAAGAGCGTTTAAAAGGTGTTTAAACGCCTGTAGAATCGTTTAAGAAATTCCACCCGAAACAGATTCCACAAAAACAGAAAACGGCATACAGGGGCAATTCTGCCCCTCATTTTTTTAGAAGGAGGAACTGTCCATGAACAGAAAAAAGAATAGTATTCGCATCCTGGCATCCGGCATGGAACAGTTTGAAGCAAACCAGCAGCAGGCAGACTTTTCCACGCTGGAAACGTTTCTCACTGCCTACCTCAATACACCGGGACGCAAACAGCGAAAACAGCTGGCGGAAGAATTTCAGAAGCGACACTTGGAACTGCATCAATTTTTGAAGAGCCATCCGGAATTGCTGACCGCAGAAACGGAATTGCAGGCAATGATCACCGGAGAACAGAATGAAACGGGTTCCAAGCAGATCTCCAACTTGCTGGAAAAGCTGGAGGAGGGACTGTCATGATCTTTCAGGACTTTTCTCCCAAGCAGCGGCAAGCAATGCTCTGGTGGGCGATGCCGGAGAGCAAGCAGTATGATGCCATTGTCTGTGACGGTTCGGTGCGTTCCGGCAAAACAATGGCAATGAGCATTGGATTTTTGATCTGGAGCATGCGGAATTTTGACCGGGAATCCTTTGCCTTCTGCGGAAAGACCATTGACAGCTTGAAACGAAACGTCATTCAGCCCCTGCAAAAATGGATGGAGGGCATTGTACAGCCGAAAATCAATTTATCCAAAAACTACATGGATGTGCAGTGGCTGGGACATGAAAACCGCTATTATTTTTTCGGCGGTAAGGACGAAAGCAGTTATACGCTGATTCAGGGCATCACTCTGGCAGGTGTGCTGCTGGATGAAGCCGCCTTGATGCCGCAATCTTTTGTGGATCAGGCAGTTGCCCGTTGTTCTGTCACGGATTCCCGGCTCTGGTTCAACTGCAATCCGGACGGCAGCGAAGAACATTGGTTTTTTCAGAACTGGGTTGGCGGAGAAGCTGCATCTGGGAAAAATCGGCTGCACCTGCATTTTACCATGGAGGACAATTATGCACTGTCCGATGCTGTCCGGCAGCGATACGAACGAATGTATACCGGTGTATTCTATGAGCGGTATATTCTGGGGCTTTGGCGAATGGCAGAAGGTCTGGTGTATCCGATGTTCGACCGCAGCAGGCATGTGGTTCCGGATTGCATGCCACCTGCCGGAACGGGAACATTTTGGGTTTCCTGCGACTATGGTACCCGAAATCCGACGTCCATTGGTCTGTGGCATCTGACTTCGAACGGCAATGCAACAAGATTGCGGGAGTACTATTATGATGGACGGAAACAAAATCCCCGAACGGATGAAGAGCATTACACAGCGTTGGAGCAGCTGGTCGGAACACTCTATCCATTTGTGCGGGCAGTCATTATTGACCCGTCCGCTGCTTCTTTTATGGAATGCGTTCGGCGGCACGGAAAATTCCGGGTTTACAAGGCAAATAATTCTGTTTTGGACGGTATCCGGGATGTTGGCACGCTGCTTGCTTTAGACCGTCTGCACATTTGTGCCGGATGCAAAGACATCATCCGGGAATTTGGGCAGTACCGATGGGACGGAAAATCCAAGGGACAGGATCAGGTTATCAAAGAATATGACCATGCCATGGATGATATGCGGTATTTTGTGCGGACAGCGATGAAGCACACCCTGAAAGAATTACGGCGGAGGTGATGAAATGATTGATATGAATGGAATTGCCGCTGCGATTGGCGTACCATGTACCGTCAGCGGCGTTATGCAGGAACATTTGCAGCTCTGGGAAACGCTTTACTGCAATCAGGCAGCCTGGGTGAATCAGAGAGTACGTTCCCTGCAAATTCCTGCGGTCGTATCCAGAGAATTGAAACGGCTGACACTGACAGAGTTTGATTTGACTGCAGCAGATTCCCGGTTGCAAGAGATTTTGCAGCGATTTTTACCCAAACTGCGGCAGAAACTGGATTATGGCATTGCCTCCGGCGGACTGCTGATGAAACCTTGCTATGCGGCAGGAGGAATTTTTGTAGATCTGGTACCGCAGGGGCGGTATTTACCCATCCAGTATACCGATGACCAGTGTACAGCAATTGCTTGCACAGAGTATGCAGTGATGGAAAAGAACTGCTATACCCGCATCGAAATCCATACCTATGAAAACGGAAGTCATACTGTAGAGAATCGCTGTTTCCGGTCGCCAATGGTTGGCGTGCTGGGAACACCCTGTAGTCTATTGGAAGTTCCGCAGTGGGCATCCCTTTTGGAATCCATCACATTTCCAGCAGAACAGCCATTGTTTGCAGTATTTCAGATGCCGGACACCAATAATATTGATTTAGACTGTCCGCTGGGAGTATCCGCTTTTTCAGATGCGGTTGGATTTATCCGGGATGCAGACGAACAATGGGAGCGGATTCTTTGGGAATTAGAATCGTCCGAACGGGCAATTGATGCCAGTGAGGATTTATTCCGGTTTAACCCGGAAACCAATCAACCAGTACTGCCAAAGGGACGGGAGCGGATGTATCATTGCTTGGAAGCGACCGGAGAGGGCGGAAAAACCATCTACAATACCTTTTCCCCAGAGGTGCGGGACAATTCGTATTTTCATGCCCTCAACCAGATATTCCGGCAAATCGAGAATACGACCGGGCTGAGTTATGGAACAATTTCCGAGGTTTCGGACGTTGAAAAAACGGCAGAGGAAGTCAAAAGCAGCAAGCAGCGTTCCTTTGTGCGAGTGTGTGACATCCAGAAAAATTTGCAGACTGCTCTGGAACAGCTGGCAGCAGCGGTGTTGACTTATGACCGCCTGCTCTTCCAAAATTCCAATACCGATGCAACGATTACCTGTCAATTTGGGGATGGCGTGCTGGAGGACACAGAAAAGGAGTTCAACCGACAGCTTGCCATGGTACAGGCACGAGTATTGAAACCGGAACAGTTGCTGCAATATCATTTCCAATGCACGGAGGAAGAAGCCCGAAATCTGCTGCCCGAACAGCAGGATGCAGGCGGTTTGTTTGACGGCGGTGCATTTTAATGCGGCAGCAATACGAACCATCTGCTGACCGCATCATTGCTCTATATCAGCAATTAGAGGACGATATTTTGTCAGCGGTCATCCGCAGAATCCTGAAAATGGGGTATGTTTCGGAAGCGTCCAAACATCAGCTGGAAGTCTTACAGGCTGCCGGCTTATTGTATGATGACATTGTGCAGCTGATTGC
>ERZ773276.412-NODE-412-length-49537-cov-41.804575_pt1 | contig 49537 bp, 54 predicted proteins | sample MGYA00511386_ERZ773276 | MGnify/ENA primary metagenome ERZ773276 (study PRJEB29015, sample SAMEA2737778) | human gut metagenome | biome: human gut; feature: human-associated habitat; material: faeces | place: China | collected 2012 ...
TTCATCTTACCACGACTTACCAACTTATACAATCCGGGCTTACCGGCAATCGATAATATTGTTTCCATTGTTTGCTTTAAAATTATGCTTTGTTATGTTATATATATTGATATTTATCTGTCTTACTTATTCTCGTTGACAGCCAAGGAGGGTTCTCACACCCGGTTTTTCGCCTACTGTGCCAGCGTGCGCAGCAAATCATCGACCTGACGGTCGAGATCAGCCTTACCGTCATTGACGATCGTATAGTCGCAGCGGCGCCTCACCTCATCGGCCGGCAACTGGCTGTCGATCCACTGCATGGCTTTCTCGCGGGTGATATGGTCGCGGGCCATGATCCGGCGGACTCTCACCTCCAAAGGTGCGTCGACAAAGACGAAAGCATCGAAAGCCACACGACGGTCAAAACCACTGTCGAAAAGGATAGCACTCTCCAGCCATGCACAGCCACTCTGCTCGAAGTCCTGTGCCACTGCCGGATGCACAATATCGTCGACCGCCTGCTTGTTCTCATTAGAGGCCAGCAGAAAACTCGCCAACACTCTCTTCTGCAAATCATGGCCTTGGTAGACATCGTCGCCCACGAGCTCACGCAACTGACGTTGCAAGACAGCGTCTGTGCGCATCAGCCGCTTGGCAGCAGCATCGCAGTCATAGACCCGTATGCCGCGTTGGGCAAGGAGACGACAGACAAAGCTCTTTCCGCTACCTATGCCACCGGTGATCGCGATTCTTTTCATTGCTGCTCGATGAGATAATCGACCTGGTTCATTTCCAGTCTGACATTGCTTACACCTCTCGGCCGTTGTGTGACGTAGAGATTGCATTTATCCGACGGGTGGGCTGAGATATCTTTGAAGTCCACCACCACACGGAAGTCACTGGCCTTGACTTGACGATAGAGACTGGCACCGACGGTAAACGTCACATTGACCCGCTGTGGAAACGTACGGATGACGGTTCCGATGGGTCTGTTGATTGCGGTGATCGGCACTTCCATCGTTTCCTCGGTAAGAATGTCGGGGAAAAGGGTGATCTTGACTTTCGCCGGCGTGATCTTCACACCGTTGATAGGCCGTAGTCTGACCACTCTCGTGACGGTATCGGAGAAGTTGGTGATGCGGAGAAATTCGGTCATCACCGTCTCGATGCTGTCCAACTTGGCTTTGCTGGCATAGACCGTCACCTTGTCGGGCCAGAACTGCACGTGAGACAAATAATAGTCTTTTGCCGGCACAATGTTTCCCGCCAGACTCACCTTCACCTCTTTCTTCCGACCATAGTTGAAGTAGAAGTCCAACCGGTCGCTCTTGATACCCGAGATGGTAGACGAGGAGAAAAGTTGCTGCCTGATCTGCCGTTGGATGTCGACCATCGGTACAATGCCGTGTCCCGTCTCGCCGTCGGCATAAGTGTCGAACTTCAGCACTACCGGACGAAAGCGACGACTCGTGGCATAGCCCAAGAGCATAAAGCCCTTGTCGTGGACAGTCACACGCACCGTGTCGGTCAGCGGCGTGGTAATCACCACGTTCTTGGGCACTCCGACAAGGCGCACAGCGACCGGAAACTCTTCGTCATACGTCTCGTTGAGCGTCTCCATCAGCCAGAAGATGCCTGAGAGGAAGAGGAAGAATAAGAAAATCAGAAACTGCTTGTTCTTGGAACTGAACAAGAAGCTTCTGACCATATTGAGGAAAGACCCTATATTATGCATTAGGCTGCTGCTGAGCTGCGTCCTGGAAGACGTAGTTCTTATCAACCGTGATCACAACGCCACGTGCCACTTCCACCTCGACAACATTCTTCTCATTGTCGAGACGCTTCACGGTGCCATAGACGCCACCGCCTGTGACGACCTTGGATCCTTCCTGCAAAGAGTTTTGGAACTCGCGTATCTTTTTTTGTTTCTTCTGCTGGGGGCGAATCATGAAGAACCACATGATGGCGAAGAGTGCCACCAGCATGATGAGCATTCCACCGAAGCCGCCTCCTTGTTGAGCTGCCTGAGCAGCCAGTACCATTGTATTCATTTACTGTCTGATTAAAAGATGATTGTTTTGTTATGAATAGCCGCATACCCCATTGATGCCAGAGGCACGCTACACATTATTATATATAGTCTACATTATATATAGTCTACTCCTGCTCTTCTGGCTCTTCTGACGCTTTCGCTTCTGAAGGCTGAGCATCCTCGCTGTCTTCTTCAGGCTGGGGAGCCTCGACCGGCGCATCGTGATGGACAAAGCGCATGCGACCTGCCGACTGACCGTTTCGACCCATCGGCTGATGATCGGGGCGTTCTGAGCGCGCAGGCATCTCTTTCATCATCTTACCGCTGTCAATCAGATGGCGGGCGATGGAGTCGAGCATGCCATTGATATATCCGCCACTGCGCGGAGTGGAATAGAGCTTAGCCAACTCCACATACTCGTTGATCGTCACCGATACCGGGATATTGGGGAAAGTAAGCATCTCGGCGATGGCAATCTGCATGATCACTACGTCCATATAGGCCAAACGCGAGAAGTCCCAGTTACGGGAAGCCTCACTCATGTAGTGCTGATACTCATCGGCATTGAGAATCGTGGAGCGGAAGAGTTTGCGGGCAAAGTCTTTGTCCTCGACATCCTTCCATTCCGGCAGCAGTTCCTGCTTGTTCTTGTTCTTCGGATCGAAACGCTTGATGGTCTTCAGCACAAAGGTGTCCACTACCTCCTTGTCGTCGTTCCAATAGAGGCTCTTCTCCTCCAGCAGAGCGTCGAGGTCGTCATTGGTCTCGATAAACATCTTATAGAGCCGGCGCCACAACTCACGGTCGTCGTCGTAAGTCGTCTCGGGAGTCTTCATATACTCCTGGTACAACTCACTCTGCTCGATCTGGTTGCACAGCTTGCGGATGAACTCTATATCGTCTTTCCATGTGAGTTTCTTGTCCTCAAGGAACTCATTGAGCATCTTGTTCTCTTCCAGTTGAACCGCGAATTTGTTGAACGCGAATTTGGGCGAGGCCGGCTGTGTGCCCTCACGCTCAGCACGCTGATTGAGCACATCGAGACGATGACGCTCCTCCTGCGTGATGGCGACCATCAGATCCAAGAGATAGTTGTACAAGTCGTATGCCTTGGAGAGGCTGAAAAGCAGTTCCTTCTCAGCTGCGTCCATATTCTTATTACCGTTTTGATAGTATGCATAGGTTAACTGGACTATCTTTATACGTATTAGTTCGCGATTAATCATTTTCTTCTATTCCGTCTTAAAACATGTTTTACGCTGCAAAAGTAGGGAAAATTCCGTGGATATGCAAGAAAGAGGTATCAAAAGACTATTTTTTTAGATAAACTTTGCACATTGCTTTGCTCAATTCAAATAAAAGCACTACCTTTGCACCGCTTTTCAGATTGATACATATTATTGATTCAGTGTGATGGCGAATTAATTAACGATTTAATTTAGAGTAACACAAATGAAAGAAATTAGCATTTCAGGTAAGAAGCGCGAGGCCCTTGGTAAGAAAGCTTCTAAAGCCCTTCGTAAGGAGGGAATGGTTCCCTGCAACCTCTATGGTGAGGAGCGCGTAGACGGCAAGCCGGTAGCATTGGCTTTTGCCTCTCCCTTCAGCGAGCTGCGTAAACTCATCTACACTCCCCACATCTATGTCGTGAAGATCAACATCGACGGCACTGACCACACAGCAGTGCTCAAGGAGATCCAGTTCCACCCCGTCACTGACGCTCCTCTGCACGTCGACTTCTATGAGGTCAACGATCAGAAGCCTATCACCATCGGTATTCCTGTGAAGCTCGTAGGTCTGGCACAGGGTGTTCGCGACGGTGGCCGTATGAACCTCTCTATCCGCAAGATCAACGTTACTGCTCCTTACCAGCAGATTCCTGAGCACCTCGACGTCGACGTCACTGCTCTGCGCATTGGTAAGAGCATCAAGGTAGGCCAGCTCTCTTACGAGGGTCTGGAGCTCGCTACAGGCAAGGACGTGGTCGTTTGCTCCGTGAAGATGACACGTAACGCCAACGCCAGCGCAGCCAGCGACGACACTGACGCTTCTGCAGACGCAGAAGCTGACGCTGAGAGCAAGTAATCCATCTCTGTAGGTTACCGATATCGATAGACATTGGATAAGTATTTGATCTGTGGTCTGGGTAATCCCGGTGATGAATACGCCGGTACTCGCCACAATACAGGATTTATGGTATTGGACGCTTTTGCTAAAGCGTCCAATATTTGTTTTGAGGATCGCCGTTACGGCTTTGTGGCTGAGACGTCCCTGAAAGGCAGAAAGGTGTTTTTGTTGAAGCCGACAACGTTCATGAACCTCAGTGGCAACGCGGTACGCTATTGGCTCAACGAAGAGAAAATCGACCAAAGCCGGCTGCTCGTCGTCAGTGATGACGTGGCGCTGCCCTTGGGTGATTTCCGACTGAAAGCCAACGGAAGCAATGGAGGACACAATGGTCTGGGACACATCATGCAACTGATCGGCCAGAACTTCGCACGCCTGCGCGTGGGCATCGGCAACGACTATCCACGTGGCGGACAGATCGACTGGGTGCTCGGCCATTACTCCGACGACGACATGAAGGTGTTGCAACCTACCATCGACATGGCGGTCGACATCATCAAAAGCTTTGTACTGCAAGGCATCGACAACACGATGAACCAGTACAACAAACTGGGAAAAAAGCACTAAACAATGTTGAATGTGGAATGATGAATGAAGTCAACATTCATCATTCCACATTCAACATTCGTTATTGCAATCATTCATTCCTCATCATTCATCATTCAACATTGTATGAAAGATACTCTTCCTCAGCACGGTCCTTCGGCCCGCATCGACAAATGGCTTTGGGCAGCACGTGTTTATAAAACGCGCTCCATGGCAGTGGATGCTATCAAGAACAGCCGTGTGACCGTAGACGGAGCCAACGTAAAGCCAAGCCATATTGTTAAAGAGGGGCAGGTCGTCAGCGTGAAAAAACCGCCCATCACCTACTCTTTCCGCATTCTGGCTTGTATCGAACAGCGTGTTGGCGCCAAACTCATTCCGCAAGTCTACGAAAACGTCACGGATCCCAAGCAATATGAACTTTTGGAGATGAGCCGCATCAGCGGTTTCGTCGACAGAGCAAGAGGCACGGGACGCCCCACCAAAAAAGAGCGACGGGCCCTCGACGCCTTCATCGAGCCTGCCATGTTCGGCTTTGACGATGATGACGAGTGACAAACCAAAACATGAAGCGACACACTCAAGCATGGCACACACCCTTTACTCTTAACACGAAGTGTTGCACTCAAGAAGGAGCGCACCCTTTATCGAGCACGGTTTCAAAACCAGAAGCTATTAGCCCCCAGCGTGAGACTGACTGCATTTCCCATAGATGCCTGTGCGGCCGCTCCATGACGCATATCAGCAAAAAGAGGAGGCAACGACCACAAAACCGTCGTTACCTCCTCTTTTTGTTTTCTTCTATCTTAGCTGCCATCGTTATTCACAGCTGCTTGTCGCATTTTTTCCGTTGTTGGCTTCGGCCAGCATCTCCAGAGAGTTGCGCTCCCCTACTACCCAGATGATATCTCCGACCGTAAACTTGCGCGAGGGACTAATCATGGTCAAGTTTTGCTGACCTTCCTCCACACCGACCACCATGCAGCTGTAGCGGTCTCTGATGCCACTCTCGCCAAGAGTCTTGCCCAAGAAAGCGCAGGAGCGCGACAGTACCATCTTTCTTAATTTCATCTCCCTTTCTTCTATATTCGGGTCTTCAGGCACCAGTTCTCCCTTGAGAGCCTTGCCAAATGCCTGCAGCTGCTCATCGCTGCCGATAGCCTGGAGACGGTCACCCGGGAAGATGATGTCATCACCACCGGGGATGTTGATGCGCTGATGGCCACGCAGGATGCTGCTCACGTGTACGCCATAACGCGTACGGAACTGTAACTGGCGCAAGGACTGTCCCGCCCATGCGCTGTCCTCGGGTACCTCAAAGTCCGACACATGAATATCGCGCTCCAAGAGATGATCGCCATACAACGGACGGCGTTTGCCCTGCACCTGGGCTTCTATCTCTCGACTGCGAAGGTTCTGAACGAAGAGACGCTCCAAGGCGATGGACCGCTTCTTCATCCTGCGTGACAAGACGATCAGCGTCAGCACCACCAAAGCCAGCGTGATGACAACGGCATTGGCAAAGCGGGCCAGATAGTTGCAGATATAGAACAGAAAGGCAGCAGCGATCACGACACGTGCAAGAACGGTGAACAGCAGCGGCAGACGGTTCATACGGCTCTGAACCCACAGCGCTCTGAACTCCTCGCTATGGTTATGTTTCATCACGATGGCACGCAGGAAAGGTGCCAACAACAGCATCAACAGCACACCACATACGCCATTGGCCCACCAGTGGGGCAGTAAATGACGAAAGAAGGGCAAGGCGAAAGACAGCATCACGGCAGTCACGGCCATGCACAGAATGGTGTAGACCAAGGTAGAGACTGCCATCTTGGTGAGCAACCGTTTCCAGTTGCTCTGCTCCTCTACCGTGTTTTGATGAGCCTGACCAAAGTGGTTGAGTCGACGAATCCACCGCTTGGGCAGGACATGCTCCAGGCCGTCGTAGCAGGGTACAGCGGCACGGATCATGTAAGGAGTCAGGAACGTGGTGATGACCGAGACTGCCACGACAACAGGATAGAGAAAGTTGCTGATCACACCGAGCGAGAGTCCAAGTGAGGCAATGATGAAGGCAAACTCACCAATCTGTGCCATCGAGAAGCCACAACGCATGGCTGTCTTCAACGGCTGACCACTGAGCATGAAACCCAGCGTGCCGAAGATGCCCTGTCCAACAAGGATGGTCACCACCAATGCGGCAATAGGCAGGGCGTAGTCCACGAGTACACTGGGCTCGACAAGCATACCTACCGACACGAAGAAGATGGCGCCGAAGAGATTCTTCACCGGTTCCACCAACCGCTCGATCTTGTCTGCTTCGATCGTCTCCGCCAAAATGCTGCCCATGACAAAGGCACCGAAGGCTGAGCTGAAGCCGACAGCGGTGGAGATCCACGCCATCAGACAGCAAAGACCCAAGGCCACGATGACCATCGTCTCGTCGGTCATCAGCCGGCGCGTCTGCCGCAGAAAGGTGGGAACGATGAAAAGACCGACAACAAACCACAGCACGAGGAAGAAGCCTATCTTCAACACCGAATCGAGCATCTGCCCGCCATTGGGATCACTGCCACTGGCAATAGCCGACAGCATCACCATCATGACGATGGCAAGGATGTCCTCAAGAATGAGTACACTCATCACCAGCGAAGCAAAACCCTGCTGACGGAGATCCATGTCGTCGAAGGCCTTGTAGATGATCGTCGTCGACGACATGGCAAGCATACCGCCAAGGAAGATGCAGTCGTAATGGTTCCAATGGAAGAGATGCCCCACGCTGATGCCTAAGATGATCATGCTGAAGACAATCGACAAGGCCGCGATGACCGGTGCCATGCCCATTTTAAGGATCTTCTTGAACGAGAAGTCGAGACCCAAAGAGAACAACAGGAAGAGCACTCCTATGTCTGCCCACGTCTGAATGTCGTGCTTGTCAAGTATCGACATGGTGTAAGGCATGTGAGGACTCACTAAGAATCCGGCTACAATATAGCCCAGCACAAGCGGCTGCTTAAGTTTCTTAAACAGTAATGTAACGGCTCCGGCAACTACAAGGATGAGTGCCAAGTCTTTGACCAGGTTGGGAAGTTCAGACATCTATAATATATAAATAGGAGTGATCCCCCGCCTTTCCCACAACAGGAGAAAAACGAGATAAGACAGAATACAGAGGAAATGTGCCGACAACACAAGGTCTTGAATGGAGAAGCACCGTGCCTCTCCATTCAAAAACAAGTTATTAGTCGTTGAACGTACCGGCTATCTGGCAAATCTTCACGATGACATCCACGGCTTTGTTCATCACTTGGATGGAGACGAACTCATAGGGCCCATGGAAGTTCACGCCACCGGCGAAGATGTTGGGACAAGGCAGTCCACGGAAACTCAACTGAGCACCGTCAGTACCGCCACGGATAGGCTCTACTTTTGGCGTGACGCCACTCTCCTGCATAGCCTTCAGGACGATGTCGATCACATACATCTTGGGATCAATTTTCTCCTTCATATTGTAGTACTGATCCTTGATGTCTACCTTCACCGTGCCTTCACCATACTTCTCATTCATCTCCTTGGCAATGTTCTCCATGAAGTCTTTACGGTCTTCAAACTTGCGACGGTCGTGATCGCGAATGATATAGCTCAATTTGGCCTGCTCGCAATGGCTCTCGATGCCCAGCAGATGATAGAAGCCCTGATAGCCTTCTGTAGTCTCAGGTATGTCGGTCTCCGGGATGTGAGCATTGAACTCGCAAGCCAGGCGGCTGGCGTTGACCATCTTGCCCTTGGCATATCCTGTGTGTACGCTGCATCCCTTAATGGTCACCTTAGCCGATGCGGCATTGAAGTTCTCATACTCCAGGTCACCGATATCGCCGCCGTCCATGGTGTAAGCCCAGTCACAGCCGAACTTCTCGACATCGAAATGGTGGGCGCCCATGCCGATCTCCTCGTCGGGATTGAAGGCCACACGAATCTTACCATGCTCGATTTCCTTGTGATCCCGCAGGTAGCACATGGCCTGAACGATCTCTGCGATGCCGGCCTTGTCATCAGCGCCAAGCAGCGTAGTGCCGTCGGTGACAATCAGGTCTTCGCCCTTGTGGGCAAGCAGCTCTGGAAATTTCTTAGGAGAAGAAACGATGCCCGATGACAACTCAATGTCGCCTCCACCGTAGTTTTTCACGATACGGGCCTTGATATTTGCGCCACTTGCGTCCAGCGCCGTGTCGTAGTGAGAGATGAAGCCAATGGTCGGCGTCTCCTTTTTCGTGTTGGCAGGCAGGGTAGCGTAGATATAGCCCATGTCATCCATCTCGACGTCTTCCAGTCCTTCGCTCTCAAGTTCCTCCTTAAGATATTTGGCGAAGATAAGTTGTTTGGAGGTGCTCGGTACGGTCTGAGAGTCCTCGGCCGACTGAGTATCGAACTTTGTGTAATTGATAAATCTTTCTGTTATGTCCATTTTAGATATAATACTGGTTTCTCATATTTTATTCGCAAAGATAAGGAAATTAAGTCATATTGCAAAGACTTTAGCAGTTTTTAAAGACAGAAAGACGGTAAGTGTAGTAGAGATCAGGACCGAAACCGACTAAAACCGTTGTCGGAAGGGGTAAAAACAAACAATGCGCTCCGCTGTTCCTTGGAACGGCGGAGCGCAAAAGTGTGACCTCGGTGGGACTCAAACCCGCGACACTCAGAACCGGAAGCGGGTTAACTAAATCTCTGTAGTATTTTTGTGCGACGATAACGGGCGTGCGGGCCCTTGGACGGATGGCGGAAATGGCACGGCAGAAACGGACGATTTTTGTAAGGATTGCTCCTGCTGAGGCTCAGAGCGAGTCGAGCCAACGCTTGCCTGCGCTGTTACCATAAAGCGACCTTTCCGCCTCTGCCCAAGTCGAGCGTAGCCTTGCCAAAGCCCAGAGCCTTGAATACTCTGCTGATAGCTGGCAGTGTTATAGCACTCCTGCCATTCTCCAATTTGGAAATTTGGGATTTCTTCACTCCTACTTTTTCCCCTAACTCTTCTTGGGTGAGGTTCTGCCTGATGCGCTCTTTCTTGATGGCGTCTCCCAAAAGATAGGTGTTAAGCTCCTCCTTTACCTTCTCTTCCATCTTGTCACGTTCCGGAGTGCCTGTCTTTCCCCAAACCTCATCTATGAAGTCGTCTGCGGGTGTAAAACTCATCTTTGCCATATCGTTGTCTGTTATTTGTTGTTGAAGTATTCCTTTCTTGCCGCCTCTGCCCTGGCTATCTCTTTGGGCGGTGTCTTTTTGGTTTTCTTTACCAAACCGTGTGTAGCCACTACCAAGGTCTCTTTGTCCGTGTCCCAAAAGGAGAACAGGCGGTAGTAAGATCCGTCAAAGAGGGTGCGTATCTCCCAGATGTTGGAGCCTCCCAATTTCTCAAAGAGTTCCTTGTCCTTGATACCGCTTTCCAGTTTACGGATATTAAAGGCTATCTTCCTTTGTGCCTTGACAGACTGTTCTCTAAGGAAGGCTTTAGCCTCCTCACTTAGAATTACTCTTATCTGGTTCACGTCTCTTCTATGTTAATTACAGGTCGGACAGCCACTTCTTACCACTCTTGGTGCGGAACCAAAGCAAGATGGCGATGCCCGTGATGAGACTCAGGATGAGTAAAAGTCCTAATGCTTCCATGATGATTGAAACTTTATAGGTCGGACAGCCACTTTTTGCCTTTCTTGGTGTGAAGCCACCCGAGGAAGCCGAGTGCAAACACCAGTGAGACCATATATACAATTAATGTTTCCATCTTTGCTTATAATGCGGCATGCCACTCTTTGCCCTTCTTGGTGTGAAGCCAAATGATGAAGCCGAGCCCGATGAGGCTGCCAACGGCGAAGGTAAGTATTAACCAAATCATAATTTTATCTTTTAATTATATAGTAACCTAAATATGCGAAGTCTCTTTCTGTGTTACCATGGCTTGTCTTGTTTTCCTATGCGCAAAGATAATAATAAAATTGGTTGCATACAAATATTAATGAGAAAAAAAAGATGAGGCGCGCAAGGTTTTCCTATGTTTGGGAACGATATAGGGAAAATGGGAACGGAATTGGGAAAGCAAGACAAGCCGTTCATGAGTGCTTATCACTGGGATGCAAAGGAATGACTATGCACGCTTTCGGGGGGCTTCGGTGCCCTCTTCGGGTGCAGCGGCGGTGGGTGAGGCTGCGGATGTGCGGCGGTCGGCTTCCAGGAGCGAGATGAGGCGGTCGATCTGCTGCTGTGACTTCTCTGTGATCCGCCGCTGCGCCGCAATCTCGTCCATGGCCTTGTTGAGGGCGGATGAGAGGTCGGTGGATGATGAGGCGGCGGGGGCTGTGGCGGGATCTGTGAGCATGGAACCCTCACCGTAGAGAAGCCAGTCTCTGTTTAACTGAGGGAAAGCTTTCAGAACATTGTTCAGCTTATCAGCTCCATAGCCTTTCCGCATTGAAGTAACATAGCCAGTTGAGAGTCCGCATCTTGTTTCGAACTCCTTCATCGTAATTTTCTGATTTTTAACGAACTCTATGGTTCTTTCTTTTACTGAGCTTTCCATAAGCGTCTTACTTTTTAATTACTAACAATAGTTAATTATCATAACTTTGCTCTGATAATGTTTGCATATATCAGAGCAATGTTCTATCTTTGCCACCGAATAAAGTTACTCGCCTACAAATATACGGTAAATATCTGAGCGAAGCAACAGAAAACTGACAAAAAAAAGGAAAACAAGATGAAAAAATTTCTGAGAATCATGTGTGAGGACATGGACCGTGAAGGGTTCACGGCTATGGACTATTTAGTGTATGGGCTGTTGACGCCTATAGCCTTGTTTGCTGTTTTGGTAATGGCTGAGGCTCTGGCATAAACAAAACAACAAGATATGAAAAAAGATAAACTTACACCCTTGTTTCGCAGCGTGGCTGAGGGTGAGATCAAGTATCTCGCACCGGGCGCGTATAACCTCAACTCCTTGAGGACACGGGGCGGAATGCTGAACAGGGCGGTAGGCTACCACAAGTACACGGTGAGCGAGGACCAGCTGACCAAGGAGGTGCGGATAGTCTGCTTCAAAAAAGGAGAAAGGCCATGATAAACATCAACATGCAAGACCTGACATGGCTCATCAGCCATGCCGTGGATGCCGGTGTGCAGGAGTACATGAAAGGCGTTGACCCGAGCCTGGACAAAGTGAAGAAGTCACAGGCTGAGCGCTTCCTGGAGTCAAGGGGCTACAAGAAGGTGATGCTCTCCAAGTGGACAGAGGCGGGGCTGCTGCACCCGGTGAAGTCGGGAGAGACGCAGAACTGCGCACTTTATTTCTCCTTGGCAGAGATAAAGAAGGTTATGTGCATTGTCAAGGCGAAAGAGATTTGCAACAACTAAAGACCTAAGCAATATGGAAGACAGCGAAAACGGATTGAAACACTATGTGCTTATGGAGAGCTATCACAAGGCGCTGAAAAGACTCGTGAGAAACGGAGACTACAGCCGCTATGGTAAGATGATGTTTGCTATCAGCGAGTTTGTGCTATATGGCAACGAGCCGGATGTTGAGGCTCTGGACTTCGACGAGGGGATGCTGATGGCTTGGGACTTACTGGCGCCCAACATTGCCACCACACGCAACAAGGCCATGGCAGGGCAACAGGGCGGCAAGAGTGGCAAGGGTACCGTGCGCAACAGCGGCAACCGTTTTGCTGCTAAGTCTGACGCTGACGAGCAGACAAAAGCACCGTCACAAGAGGAAGAAGAAGCAAAGCAAAAGCAGACAGAAACGACCGAGCAAAGCAAATCAATAGCAGAACAAAAGCAAAACAAAAGCAAAATAAAAGCAGAACAAAAGCAAATCAATACGATAAAGGATATGGATATGGAGAAGGATAAAGGAGGTGGAGGAGGAGATGCGCACATGCGTGCGCGAGAGACACCGCCGCCGTCGCCGACTCCAGTGCAAGAGCTGCTCAGTCTGGATCAAAGCATTGAAGCACTGGCGAGGTCGGATGTGTGGCTCGACAACCTGCAAGCGCTTCACCGCATGACCAAGGCCGACATGGTGAGGCTGCTGCCACGCTTCAAGGCTGAGTGTGTGGCCAACGGCAAGGATAAGCCACGCACGCTGGAGGATGCCAAGGCGCACTTCAACAGCTGGCTGCGCAAGATCCGCGAGATCGGAAGGGATCGAGCGGCACGTCAAGGACAAACAGAACAGTCCGACATCGCCGCCGCCGAGCAGAGGGAGCGTGAGCGCATACAGCGTGAGCAGAAGAATCAGCGCGACCGGGCCAATGCGATACCGTTCGCTGAGTACAAGAGGCAGAAACAAGCACTGATGAGGCATGAAGCAGCTGCAAGTACCGTTGGCGTGCCGTGACTGTGCGAGCGGACGCAACTGCATCAACGGACGCTGGTGTACGAAGCTGAGACGGTATGTCACGCATATCAGCGCGGCACCGTGTGAGGACAACATCATCAACCAAACAAACAAAGCATGAAAGCAGAAGAATTTTTTGCCCTCGTCGCTAAGATGCGGGACAAGCAGAGAGAGTATTTCGAGACGCGTCGCAAGTCGACGCTTGTTGAGGCTAAGCGGCTTGAGCACGCAGTCGACAACGAGATTTACAGGGTCAAGGCCTTGCTGATACAGGGGGGCAGTGAATAAAAAACGCCCCTACCCCAGCCCGAAACCCACCCAGCACTCACGGGAACACACAAAACCTGAAAAACGACCCCCATTTTGGGGTAGTCGGAGGATGGCCGGACGGGTGGTAGGAGGATGGACAGGCGGGTGGATGAAGGTAATGGCCGGTGAGGCGATGGATGACGGGAAATAGGCAACGAAGGAGCAAAAAACGAAGGAGCAAAAAACGAAGGACAAAAAACGAAGGAGCAGACGACGATGAAGAAACAAGAAACGAAGAGCAGACGACGATGAAGAAACAAGAAACGAAGAGCAGGACGATGGAAGGCGTGAGCGGCAACTCCACTGGTACGACGACTGGTGCGACGACGGGAACGACGACGGGAGCGACGACGGGAACGGCGGGCGGCGGCCGGAGCAGCTACCGGAACAGGCGGGTGACGGTGAGACTCACTGAGGGAGAGTTTGAGCTGGTGATGCGGCTGGCAAAACGGGGGAACGTGGTGCATGGCGGCGGATGCACGATGAGCGATGTGCTGCGCGGGTTGATATTCTCATCGCTGAGCAGTCTGCTGGTGCTGATGGACGGGGGAATGGCTGAGAGGCTGGTGAAGTCGGTGACTGGGAATGCGATGCGGGATGTCTGGACGAAGGCAAGAGGCCGATCGGGAACCGAAGAGTTGGAGAGCTGCCTGGATATTGGCTCGGAAATACTTGAGCTTTTCGAGGAATGCGAGAAGGACGGCAAGGATAGAGAGTGGCCTGGGGATGTCAGAGAGCGACGATGACGGCAAAGGACACCAGAGCAAGAGAGACACGGCACGGCGGGAGGGTCGCGGCAGAATGGAAGGACCACGGCACAGCGGGAGGGTCACGGCAGAATGGAAGGACCACGGCACAGCGGGAGGACCACGGCACAGCCGCGGCAAACCGGACGGCTGACGCGGGGAAAGAGGGCCAAAGGACGGAAAGCCAAAGGACGGAAAACCAAAGGACGGAAAGGAAAAGGGCCAAGAGGCAAGAAACAAAGACGGAGGGACGATGAAGGACAAAAGGAAGGGTCAGAAGCTTTACAAGCATATCATCAGGGGGAAGAAATGGCATGAGCTGCGTGATAAGTACATTGCCATGCACCCGATGTGCGAGGAATGCGAGAAACGGGGAATACTGGACAGCCGGGCTACCGAGGTGCACCATAAGCGGCCAATAGGCACGGGGCACGATGAGGGTGAGATGCTGAGACTGGCGTACGATCCGGAGAATCTGGAGGCTCTGTGCCATGAGTGTCACCTGAGGGTGCACAAGGAGATGAAGCTGAGGCGCAGGTTCCGTGGTGAGATGCGTGAGATGGACTCGGACGTGGTGACATTTTTGCGGTCGTTCGGGTTATAGTGAAGAAAAAACCGTTTGAGATCGGGAAGAGTGATCTTTCCGACAACGTAGAAAGAAAATATTTGCTCATGGCAGGTGGAAGCTGCTCATGTGTGTCAGATATAGGGTCTTCGGCGCCGTTAGCCCCTACGTTGTATGTGAGAACGGGTGGGGTATGTGCTATCGTTCCCCGCGCTGACTTCCGACAGCGCAATACGGGCGTTTTGAGATTGATATATATGACGATGACAACAAGTGTAATGTTTCGATTTTTGGATATTCGATAGAACAACTTAAATTTAAACATGTGTGAATTATTTCCGGCTCAAGCGTGAGCTAACTTTATTCATTTTTTCAATAGGTAGATTTTCCCTGACGGTGCGTGAGCATAGTCATGGGTTTTTAGAAGATATTGGAGTTTTTCTACATAATGTTCAATTAGTTTTTTGATCCATGACGGTGCGTGAGTATAGTCATGGTCATGCGGCCGACGAGCAATGGTGCCGACTTGCTGGCAAATCATATTCGCTGCTGAGGGAGCAGGTGAGATGGGTTCGAGTCCCATGGGCCGCACAGAGACTTTTTTTATTCCATAACGTAGTGATAAACTTTTATAGTTAATAAAGTTACTTATTTTAATCATTTCTTTTTTTCCCCGGGGCGCCGGGGTTTGTACACTGGTCTGTCGCTGGTGCGTGAGCATCGGCGGAGACGATTTTTTAAACACATTAATATTTTTCCGGTTGGTGCGTGAGTATAGGCCGGTTTTCACTGGGCGGGCAGTCGGTGCCTGTGCATAGGGGTTCGAGTCCTCTCCCAGTGGCGAGAACATCGGGCATGGTGCCCGGTGAGTTTAAAAGAAAAGCAAGATGGAAGAGAAAAACAAGAAGGCTTCTGACGAGAAGGCTCAGAAGCGCTACATGCGTGTGAAGGACATCAAGGTGACGGAGACTTCGGATCCTAAGGAGATGCTCGGGAAGTATCTGGCCGAAAGGCCGAAGAAGACGTGGACGGAGGAGTTCACGGACGAGGATACGGGCGAGGTGACGGAGGTGCAGCGCACTGAGGTGGTCTTCACGTGGGGCGGTAAGCTGACGGAGACGGCGGTGTCGAAGATCATGTTTTTCATCGAGACGGGAGAGATCGAGAGTGTGAAGGTGTGCGACATGGCATTTCCGGACTTCCAGTATGAGCCTCTGTTGGGACTGAGCGTGTACACGGTGGTGCTGCATAACGAAGGCATGGACTTGCACTACTGCGTGCGTGCGAAGTCTGTGGAGGATGCGATACAGATGGCGCTGGAGTATGGTGCGGTGTACCGTGTGCTGACGGGCTATGTGTATGTGTGCAGCGTGAAGATCGAGGGATTCAGCGTTGAGGATGACAGCGGCATGAAATGGGATGACTTCTACCAAGATGATGCCGAGGACGACGAGGAGGATAAGGACTGGAAGAGCTATTACCGGGTGAAGGGTGAGCTGATGTACTTTGATGCTTTTCTGAACAAGGTTCAGAAGGAAGAGGGCGACTTGCTGGTGTCGCTGAGAGGACTGGATGACATCGGGGGCGCGAAGAAGAAGGCGCTGCTGTATTTCCGAGATAAGTGGAAGGATACTTTGAAAAATAACGGAGATGCGAAACTGAGAATGGTGAAGGCTCAGCCGGTGAAGATCGACACGCTGGTGCCGATAGAGTACAGCAAGCAGTGGTACGAGGAGGAGAAAAAGAACAGTAGGACACGATAGCGGCGGAGTGGCAGGACGGCAGGGCCACGGCACAGCCGTGGCAGACCGGACGGCTGACGCACATGTTGGCGGCGGCTTGTAAACCGCCGCCAACAGAACGGAGCGGACGCAGAAAGAATAAACAGAAAAAAATAAATAGAAAGAATAAACGGAAAGGAAAAGATGATATACGGTTATCTGAGGGTGAGTACGGACGAGCAGGACGTGAACTCACAAAGGCAGGGCGTGGACGGCTTTGCCAAATCGAAGGGGATGGTGATCGAAAAATATATCACTGACGAGGGCGTAAGTGGTGGAAAGGATCCGGATAAGCGGAATCTTGGCCCTTTGCTTTCGAAGGTAACGAAGGGGGATGTGATTATATGCTCGGAGATAAGCCGCTTGGGGCGTGACCTGTACATGGTGATGGATATTCTGCACCACTGCATGGAGGTCGGTGCCGTGATCTACACGGTGAAGGATCACTTTGTGCTTGGTGATGATATTCAGAGTAAAGTACTGGCTTTTGCCTTCGGGTTGTCTGCTGAGATAGAGAGGCAGATGATACGGCAACGTACGAAGGAGGGCCTGCGTATGCGCATGAAAATGGGCATACTTCTCGGTCGTCCCATCGGAAGCGCCACCTCTGAGGAGGCGATGAAATTCTCGGAATGGAAAGACAGGGTCGGTCAGATGGTGGCGTGGCAGATGTCTCCCCGCCAGATTGCAGATGTGATAGGCTGTGACAGGAATACGGTGAACCGGCTGGTGTATAAGTGGGGATATGGGAAAACTTGGAAATATAAGACTCATGAAGACAAAAAGGCCAAGGAACGAGTGAACAAGAACCGTATGCCGACCTATAAGGACGGACCTTATAAAATCGTTTTCTTAGACCGTGCGAAGTGCTTGGAATTGATAGAGAAAGACTATACTCTACCTCAGATAGCCAAGGCTTTCCCTGCTTATACATACGAGCAGGTTTATGACACTATATTATGCGACCGGGAATTCAATTCCGAGTATCGCAAACATGCGCAAAAGAAATTGGTAAAAAAAAGATAGGATGGCAAGTATTGACATATACAGGGATATATTGCGGACGGCTCTTGCGTCCGGAATACCGGTGATCAGCACGGACACGGCGGCACGGATATTGGCGGTGGTGTACGTTCACGGCAATAACGAGGCTTTGGTATGCAGTCCTAAGCTTAAGGCTGATTTGGCATACATACAAAAGCGGTACGGGATATACGGTACAGGCAAGGCGGACACGTATTTGGCGGCGTTGACTGGGAAATATTCTGAAGAGCTGGAGAACTACAAGAGCAGCGACCCAAACAAGGGCGGTGCGCTCTTCCGTGACGAGAAACCGCAATGGGCTGTCAAGTTGTTTGCGGAACGGTATGGAATCAAATTAATCAATTGAGGTGTAACAAGGATGCTGTTGACCAGGGCGGCGGCTTGTAAGCCGCTGAACAGAACGGAGCGGACCATTGGACACGGACAGGCGTCGGAAAGGCGGTAAAGCAAGAGGGCCACGGCACAGCCGTGGCAAACCGGACGGCTGACGCGGAAAGAAAAAAACGACAAACAGAAAAAGAAAAGGGAAAAGAATGGAAAACAATATGAAGGAAACGACGGGACGCAAGCGCCCGGGACATGAGGAACAGGCATTGCAGATTGCGTGCGTGAAGTGGTTCGAGCTGCAATACCCGTGGGCGACGGGGCTGCTGGTGCACCCGATGAACGAGGGAATGGCAGGGGGCCGCGTGAGAGGCGCCATAGGCAAGGCGATGGGCCAACGCAAGGGGGTGTCGGATCTGCTGCTGCTCTTGCCGAGCTCGGAGTATAATTACAGTTACCTGGCGATGGAGCTGAAGACGAAGACGGGACGGCTGTCGACGGATCAGCGGGTGTTCCTCTGCCGTGCGGGGGCGGCCGGTGCGCGTGTGGCTGTGATCCGGAGCGTGGAGGGATTCGTGAAGGAGGTGAAGAGATACATGGGCGGGGTGAACCCGACGGTGAAGGCTCTGGTCAAGGAGGCAGAGGAGGCCGCAGTCTTCTATATACACGAAGACGTGGACAACCTATAGTAATTACGGAGTTATTAACAGATTAAATACAAGACTATGGAAGAGGAACAGAAAGTATATATCATTGGCGTTCCCGGACGTGGCGATGAAGTCCTCCAGGAACTTCGTGCCCGTGGTGGCAAAAAGTTGAATATATGCAGTGGAAACGACCCCTCGAAGCTCTACTACATTATGCACAATGGATGTATTGGCTGGGAACCAACAGAAGTTGAATGGGCGCATATCATCATGGACAACTACAAAGAGATTAAGCTTCCTGCTCAGCAGTGGAAGGACGGGGACATTCTCTCTGCTACTGACACCAAAGAATACGTAGTATATTGCGATAAAAAGGCAGAGTTTGACGACGAATTTTTTACATACGTCTCTGTAAGTAATACGGATGGTCTTTGTCGAGACGATGATACACCGCTGACGAAGTTTTACAGACTTGCAACAAAAACGGAGATCAATGAATTCCATAAGATGCTGCATGAGTATGGCAAGGACTGGGATGCCGAGAAAAAAGATCTCGTAGATTGGCCGTGGAAGCCAAAAGTAGGCGAGCTGTACTACTACATTACCAAAACAGGAAATGTAGCTACGGGGAGATGGTCAGGAGGAAATACGATATTAGATGATATGTTCTTACTCGGCAACTGCTTCAAAACGAAGGCCGAGGCCGAGGCTATGGCTAAGAAGTTCAGAGAGTTGCTGAAATGAGGGGAGAAATGATTGGCGGTTCGATGAGCTTCTCTCTGCTGTGGGGCTGGGTATTGGTTTATTTGGTGGGTATGTGGCTTCTCAGACATGGACGTTGAGGAACTATGAACGGAAGTGCGAAGGAGCAAGAGGGCCACGGCACAGCCGTGGCATACCGGACGGCTGACGCGGTGAAAAGGAATGAAGAGGGAGGGGGAAAAGGAACGAAGAGGGAGGGGGACAAGGAACGACGAGGGACAAGGAACGACGAGGGGCAAGGAAGGGGACGAGGAAGGCAAGGGAAACGGGAAGCAGGCAGGGGGCAAAAAGAGCGGAAGCGGTGACGGACGGGGGGATGAGGGGCGAGATAATGACAGATAGGGACTAAAAACGGAAAAAGAAGGCGAGAATGGCAACAAAGAAAGGACAGACGGCGCAGGATTTCCACGATGAACTTGTGGACTGCATGGTTGGCAGGGGACTCTATGAAGAGACGCTGGAGCCTATGATCTGGGACCTTGCGGCACTGAAGGAGCGGTTTGCGCAGGTGAACGCGGCAATGGCAAAGGGCTTGGAGATCAACAACGAGAGCAGGGAGGGGAAGGCCAGAATAAAAGTGAGCCCGGCCGCGAGTCTGCTGGTTCCTATCGCGGAGGAAATAAGGAAGTATATGCGGGACCTGGGACTGGCCGTGGCGAAACCGGCAGGCTTCGTGGCTACGGAAAAGGACCCGAGAAGCCCGGCAGGGGATAAGCTGATGAGCATGATGGCGGTGATCGGGGGAAAGAAGAAGAAAGAATTTAAGATGGCCAAGAAGACGAAGAAGGCGGAATGACAAGGGCCGCTGCTGAGCAGCGGCTTACAGAACCCGGCAAAGACGAGAGAGGCACACGACGAAGTGAGAGAGGCACGACGATGCGAGAGAGGCACGGATGAGCAGCAGGACCTCGCCACAGGCGAGGCATACTGAACGGCTGACGCGAAAGAAATCCGGAGGGCTGACGCACACAAGGAGGACTGACGCACGGAGGACGACGGAAAAGACAGCGGCGGCAAAGAGGACAGAGGACGAGATGACGGAAGATGAGAAGGAAAAGGCAAGGGTCTGCAAGGCGGAGTGCGTGAAGCGGCTGCGCGAAGCGGACTTGAAGGCGTACCGGCTGGGACAGATAGACAGAAGACTCAGCCAGTATGCCCGCGGTCTTATCGGTCATCCGGAACGGCATAACATGTATGAGCTGCTCGCCCTGGAGCGGTTTTTGAAGATGCTGGAGCGGTATACATTCCGTATCGACAAGGCTCAGGAGTTCATCGCTTTCTATGAGCAGCTGCGTTTCTCGGGTGTGAACGGACGACAGAGCTACAGGATGACGCCTATTCAGGTGTTTCAGTTTGCGAATATCATGGGATTTTACACGGATGAGACGCACAGGCTGTTCCATGACGTGCTGCTGTTCGTGCCGCGTAAGTTCTCGAAGACGACGGAGGTGGCCTCGCTGGCAGTGTATGACTTGCTATTCGGTGACCGGAACAGCCAGTGCTATACGACGGCCAACACTTATCAGCAGGCTCAGATTTGCTTTAAGGAGATCCGTGGCGTGCTGCGTGGTATGGATCCTGGGTTGGGACACTTCAAACTGAACCGTGAGGTGGTGACATGGAAGGACAACCCGGCACGTGAGAGCTTTGTGCAGTGTCTGGCCAACAATGCCGATACGCTGGACGGCTTGAATGCGTCGGTGGTGATCAACGACGAGTACAGCCAGGCGGACTCTGCGGACCTCTACAACACGCTGACGACCTCCATGGGTATGAGGGAGAATCCTCTTGTGGTGACGATCACGACGGCGAGTGACAAGACAAACGGTCCATTCGTGGGTATGCTTGAGCACTGCGAGCGCGTGCTGCGTGGTGAAGATGAGGATGACCGCGTGTTTGCCCATCTGTTCATGCCGGACGCTGACGATGAGGAAGGGGACCCGAAGACGTGGGAGAAGGTGCAGCCGCACATGGGCATCACGGTGAAGGAGGACTGGTACAAGGATATGTGGCGTAAGGCGCAGGGAAACCGTGACGATCTGCGGGCATTCCGCACGAAGCTGCTGAACGTGTTCGAGACGGGAACGTCGGAGACGTGGATCACGGGCAAGCAGGTGCGGGACCACATGCGGAAGGTGGACGTTGAGGCTCTGCAAGGACGGCCGGATACGGAGGTGGCTGTTGACTTGAGCGTGAAGGACGACTTCAGCGCCGTGACTTACCTGATGTTCCTCAATGACAAGACGGCTCACGTGAAGACGGACTACTACCTGCCCAGAAAGACGCTGGAGACTCACCCGAACCATGAGCTTTACCAGCGTTGGGTGAGCCAGGGGTGGCTGAAGGTGTGCGGCGAGGAGACGATAGACTATCAACGGATCGCGCAGGACATCTTCGGGATGGGCCGGTGGCTGCGTATCTATGGCGTGGGGTTTGACCCGAACCGGGCTCAGACGTTCCAGAACACGATGACGGCGATGGGGGGCGAGCGGTACATGAGGGTGTATAAGCAGACGAATTATTACTTTACGAAGGCTGTTGAGGCTACAGAGGAACTCTTGCTCAACGACCGGATGACGTTTGACCCGAACCCGATCAACGCTTACTGCTTCGACAACGCTGTGCTGGACGTTGACAGGATGGAGAACAGAAAGCCGGTGAAGAGAAGCGAGAACCTGAAGATAGACGGGTGCGTGACGGCGGTGATGGCGGTCGGCATGGGGATCGAGCAGAAGAAGCGGGTGTGAGAAGGGCCGCTGCTGGGCAGCGGCTTACAGAACCCGGCAGGGCGATGGGGCACGGCAAGAGGGACACGGCACAGCGGCAGGACGGTGGCGGATGGATAGAAAGAGGCGTGGTTGTAGACAAGAAAGAATAAACGAAACGGCAAAATAAGAAACGATGGGATTCATAAAAGGCTTGAAACGTGCCCTGGGAATGGGCGAGAACGTGACTGATGGGGGAACGTCGGAAACGGATAACGGGGGATCGGATTTCAACCCGGTGGTCATCCCGAACGGGATATGGGGCACAAACATGGTGGACGCTGCTACGTCGGTGTGCGTGGCGGTGGTGAAACGGTGCCTGGAGATCAAATGCGGCAGCGTGGCGAGTATCGGACTGCATGTGTATAAGCGCAAGACGGACGGTGAGCACCGCTGGTGGGAGGACGACGAGGGCGGCAGTCTCGATAAGCTGCTGTCTGAGCGGCCTAACCACAGACAGAACGCCTTTGACTTCATCTGGGATATTGTGTACCAAAGAGAGATGAGGGGCGACGCTTATGTGATACCGGTGTACCGTGACGGTCTGTTGGCCGAGCTGGTGCCCGTGCCGATGGACTGCTCGGTGAGTTATGACCAGTGGAACGGGCTGTACACGGTGACGGACGAGAAGGACGGGATCTTCGGTGACTTCACGGAGGATGAGATCATTCACTTGAAGGGTTTCTCTCAGGACGGGTTCCTGGGTCGGCCGGTGACTGAGCTGGCGGGGCGCGTGCTGACGATAGCGATGAAGACGTATAAGCGGCAGAGTGAGATGTTTGAGCCGGGGAGTACGCTGCATGGCTTCATCACGGGTGAAGGCGGCGTGGAGGTCGGTCTTGGCGGTGGCGTGGACGACAGCCAGCTGAAAGACGTGACGAACAGAATACGGGCTGAGCTGATGAACGGTTATAACCTGGCTTATATTCCGGGTACGATGAAATTTGTACCGACGGGAATGACACCGGCAGACTTGCAGTTGCTGGACAGCATGAAGTTTCTGAACATGGAGCTATGCCGGTTCTTTGGCGTGCCTCCTACGCAGGTGTTCCAGGACTCGAACGTGAACTACAAGAGTACGGAGAGCAGTCAGACGATATTTATGACGAGCACGCTGGTTCCTTTGTTGACGCAGATGGTGAGCGAGGTGGAGTGCAAACTGCTGACGAGCAGCCAACGGAAACGGATGCGTATTAGGTTCAAGCTCGACGATTACTATCAGACGGACCCGACGCTGATGGCGACGAGCATCAAAAATCTTGTGCAAAGCGGCGTGCTAACTCCCAACGAGGCGAGGGAGCGACTGGGGAAGAAGCCGCTCGAAGGATATGACAAGCTGATCATCGTGGGCGGAAAGACAATGGAGAAGCAATAGGGCCGCTGCAACACGACAGAGAGACACGACGGAACGAGAGAAGCGCGGAAGAGCGGGAGGGTGGTAGAGCGGGAGGACCGCGGCACAGCCGCGGCAAACCGGACGGCTGACGCACAAAGGCGACACCACGGCGGCTTATAAGCCGCCGAACACAACGGAGCGCACCGCCGAACACAACGGAGCGCACCAACAAACACAACGGAGCGCACCAAAGGAACGGAAGGAGCACGCAAGGGGGACGGGCACGGTGGCGAAAGCGGGGACGGAAAGGATTTGTAGGATATAAAGGACATTAAGGAATATGGGAAAGACGATATATAAAAGAAACAGTACCGGTGAGCTGCGGGCAGAAGGAGACGCCCGCACTCTGACCGGATATCCCATTGTGTTTGGCATGAACAGCGTGGACTTGCCGGACTTTGACCATGGCTGGGTGCGCGAGGTGATCGAGCCTGGGGCCGTGACGGATGAGCTGCTGAGAAGCGACGTGATCTGCAATATCAACCACGACGATGATCAGATGATAGGCCGGTGTACGGACGGCAAAGGAACGCTGAGGCTGGAACGTGACGAGCATGGCGTGAAGATGAGCGTTGAGGCTCCCAATACGGTGTATGGGGACATTGCCTACGAGGGGACGAAACGCGGTGACTTCCGCGGCATGAGCTTCGCCTTTTGGCTGGACGCTGACAAGGACGTGAGCTATACAAGAGAAAAGGCGGACGGCAAGGAAGTGTGGGTGAGACATATCAACAACATCAGAGGCTTGATGGACGTGAGCATCGTGACACGACCGGCATATCCGGACACGGAGGTGGACGCAAGGGCACAGAAAGAGCCGGCGCAGGAACCAAAAACGGAGCCGGAGGCGAGAAGCGAGGAGATGAAACGCGACTGGGAGCTGATCGAGAAGGCTAAGAAGGGGAGCTAAGCGAGAGCCATGACACAGCAAAAGGGCCACGGCAGAGCGAGAGGACCGCGCCACAGGCGCGGCAAACCGGACGGCTGACGCAAAGTGAGGCACACGGAGACGACAAAGGCGGACGGAGAGGCGGAAACGCAGAAAGCCGGTGCCAAATTTTTGAGGGAAACGGAAATTAACGTTTTGATTATAGACTTTTAACATTAACCATAAAGAGACGATAGAATGACAAGGGAAGAGTACAGACAAGCAGCAGCCCGCAGAAGCGAGATCCGCAGTGAGATGAGCGAGCTGCAAGGGCTTTTGGCAAGAGAGAACCGCCCGATGACGGACGAGGAGCGCAGCCACTTCAACGAGATGCGCGGTGAGGATGACCGCCTTGCGCTGGAGTGCCGCGAGTATGAGATAGAGCGCAGCATGGAGCGCCAGAGCCGTGCAGCGTCGGTGCGCAACGAGAACAACGCAGAGGTGAACTTCGGCCGTCTGATGCGATCTATCGCAAGCGGCCGCGGCGTGCCGGAGGATCTGTTGAACCTTCGTGACGCTGAGGGAAACTTCCGCTTTGACTATAACCAGGCTGACGCTCAGCTGCGCGAAGGAGAACCGACAGCGGGAGCCATTCAGACGGCAGACACAGCAGCGTCGATCACTCCGGTGTATGTTCAGGACTATATCAAGGAGCTGACCCCAGCCACGGTGATCGGTCAGGTAGGCGCAAAGATTCAGAGCGGCATCAGCGGCCAGTGGAACTTCCCGACGGTGAAGGGTCTGAAGGCTACCTGGTACGGCGAGAACGAGGTCGTGAAGGCTCAGACACTTGAGTTTGGCGTGAAGACGATCAAACCGCACCGCCTGCCTATCCGCGTGGACATCAGCCGCAGGACGATCAACCAGACGGCAGGCGCGGTGACCAGCATTGTGAAAGAGGCTATGCGCGTGAAGCATACGCTGGCACTGAACGAGGCGTTTGTGGCAGCAAGTCCGGCTGACAACGCTCCTACAAGCCCGTTTGCGGGTATCACAAAGGACAACACGCTTGCGGCAGCAGGCGACATCACTTCGCTGAACCGCGGTTTGTTCCTGAATCTTCGCTCGAAGGTGAACGCGGCCAACGTGCCGGTGAACGCTCCCGCGTTCCTGATGAACTGGGACGCCTACGCTCAGCTGGCCAACACGCCGGTGGACAAGGGCAGCGGGCGCTTTGTGCTTGACTTGCAGACCAACACTATCGACGGTGTACCCGTAGTGGCCAACAGCCTTGTGCCCAATGGTACGGTGTACTACGGCAACTTCGGCTATGCGCTGGTGGGTCAGTTCGGCAACATGACGATGGGCGTGGACACGGGCTCTGTGAACGTGCTGAGCGCAAACGTGATCAGCATCGTGATCAACTCAGAGTGGGACTTCTTCGCTCCTTATCAGGAGGCGTTCGGAAAGATCACTTACACGACTGCGTAAGAAAGGGGCCGCTGCTGAACAGCGGCATACTGAACCTTGCGGAAGGAACGTCCCTTGCGGGAAGAAAACGGATGCAGAGAATTTATTAAATATATAATCTTGTTTTTCTGTGTGGCCGCAGCAACGGAGCGGGAGATGAAAGCCCAGCTGCGTCCTGCGGCCACTTTTTTTAGACTTGAAGGATATGGGGAAATATATAACGACGGCATTTCTGAGGGAACACAGCCGAATAGACACGGCGGACGCAAGCGAGGAATATCTGGAGCAGTGTATCGCTACGGCTGAGGCTGCATTGGCAAAGGACCTGCAAGTGGAGAGCCTCGATGAGGTGGCCAAGGACGGGAAGTTGCCGGGGGACCTGATGCGCGCGGGTCTGATGCTGGCGGCTACGGCGTACGAGAACCGTGAGACGGAGAGCCCGACGCAGCTTCATCCGGATCCGTTTTATTGGCACTTGGTGAGACGGCACGTGAAATACAGTTGAGAGTTGAGAGGTGAAGAGTTATGAGAGCGGGACTGATGAATGAACGGGTGACGATATGGAGCCCAGAGAAGCAGACGGACGGCTACGGCGCGAGCAAGACGACGTGGAAGCAGACGGGACTGCGGTACGCTCGCGTGAGCTATGGCAGCAGCGGGTTCGGCGTTCAGAATGGTGAGGCGGTGTATAAGAGCCAAGTGACGTTTGCGATGCGGTACACGGATAGTGTGAAGGAATACTCGCGGATGGAATGGGACGGGCGGATGTACCGGATCACGGGCATCGAGCGTTACCGGCAACGCGGGGAGATGAAGGTCATCGGGGAACTGATGAGCTAAGAAAAAGAAGGAGATAAACGATGGAAGAAGATGTGAAAAGGACTTCGCTGTCGGCAGGACTGGCGGTGTTCGCTCTGCTGAAAGGTGAACTGGGAAATAGGGTGACGAAGATCTACCCGGTGGTGAGCGACGAGAACGCGGAAATGCCGTTTGTGGTGTACCGACGGACTGGGATCAGAAGCGAGAACGTGAAGGGTTCGACGGCATTTGACTCGAGTACGATAGAGGTGAGCGTGTTCACGAAGGAATACGGCGAGGGCGTGGAGCTGATGGAGCGGATCCGTGCGGCGCTGGAGCATACGACGATCCAGTGCACGAAGGAAAGGGACGGCTTCGACATGATGGTGGGCTGCACAAGAATGACAGACTGCGAGGAGAGCTGGGACGCGGACTGCTATCGGCAGGATCTGACGATCGAGTGCAAGATATAGACAGAAGGGGCACGGAAGAGCGAGAAAGACACGACAGAGCGGGAGGACCACGGCACAGCCGTGGCAAACCGAACGGCTGACGCACACCCCTGGGACGCAACAGGGCAAGAGAGCCTCGCCACAGGCGCGGCAAACCGAACGGCTGACGCACACCCCTGGGACGCAACAGGGCAAGAGAGCCTCGCCACAGGCGCGGCAAACCGAACGGCTGACGCATAAGAAGGGAAGCGACAAAGGAGGAAACAAGAAAAGAAGGAGGAAACAAGGAAGCGACAAAGGAGGAAACAAGGAAGCGACAAAGGAGGAAACAAGGAAGCGACAAAGGAGGAAACAAGGAAAGACAAAGGAGGAAACAAGGAAAGACAAAGGAGGAAACAAGAAAAGACAACAATAACGACAACAGAAATGGAGATTACAAGAGAACAGCTGTTGGGCATCATGCCTAACGCACGAAGCAGAGCGGACGTGTTTCTGCCTTACCTGAGACGGTATATGGTGAGATACGGGATCGACAACAGGATGCGGATTTGTCACTTTTTGGCTCAGATCGCGCACGAGAGCGGGGAGCTGAGATATACGAGGGAACTGGCAAGCGGCGCGGAGTATGAGGGACGGAAGGACCTGGGGAACACGAAGAAGGGTGACGGCGTGCGGTACAAGGGCCGCGGACTGATACAGATCACGGGGCGGGCTAACTACCATCAGATCAGCAAGAGCACGGGGATAGACTTCGAGGGTCATCCTGATTGGCTGGAACTGCTTCAGTGGGCGACGATGAGCGCTTGCTGGTGGTGGAAGATGCACGGGCTGAATGAGCTGGCGGATAGGGATTGCTTCACGGCGATCACGAAGCGAATTAACGGTGGCACGAAGGGACTGGAAGACAGACTGAAATACTTGGGTCGGGCGAAGATGGTGATCAAGTGATGAGTGACGGAGTTTTTCACGCAATACTGGGGGAAGGAAACAAATAAATAAAGAAAAGACATGGAATACGGAATGAGCGACAAGGGAAGAGACGGATGGAGGAAATGTGAGCGTCTGAAGATGATTGGTGGGTGTCTGCTGGTAATAGCGCAAGCGGTGTGGCTGGTATCTCTCGTGCTGATGCTTTCAGGATGTACGACGACACGTTATGTGCCGGTGGAGAAGACTCGGACGGAATACCGGGACCGTATGCGTACGGTGTGCGATACGGTACGTGATACGATCATACGCTACAGTAGCGTGAAGGAGAAAGACAGCGTGACCGTGCGCCGACAGGGTGACACGGTGTATGTGGATCGTTGGCGGACGGTGTATGCGGACAGATACGCAAGTGACAGAAGCGAGCGGACGTTCAGCAGGTCGGACTCGGCAGCAGCGGTGAGGTCGGACAGCGTGAGGATGAGGCCACAGAAGGAAGGGAAGCATTCCGGAGGGGGAACCGGCTGGCAGAGTAGGGCGTTTTTTGCCGTACAGGCGCTCGCGTTAGCGGTGACGTTTGTGGTTATTATCATGGGTTATTGGAAGCGGCGAAACAAATAACAGAAGAAGTAATGACGGAAACAACGATGTTTATCAGCTTTATGCTGGACGGTGACTATCACAAGGCGGGTATATGGATGCTGACGATAGCGATTATGGCGATACTGGTCATCATCGCTTCGATGATAGACTTGCACTGGGGCATCAGGGCGAGCAAGAAGATCGGACAGTTCAAGACGACGAGCTATGGCCTGAGGAAGACGGTGAGCAAGGACAAGTGCTATCTGACGCTGTATTTCTTTGCGGTGATGATTGACGCTTGTCTGAGCTTCTTTGTGCCGGTGCCGATAGCGAGTATCCTGATGTGCGTGGGGGAGGTTGTCATCGAGGGGGTGTCGGTACATGAGAAGATGCAGCAGTTAAAAAGCCTTGACGTGGATCCTCTGACGGTGGCCAAGGCGATAGCGAACACGTACGGGGTGCAGGACGCGAAGAAGATCCACGGTATCGTTGAGGCTGTGGCAGAGGAGATGAGAGACAAAAAGAAGGAGGCGGAAAGGAAATAGTAACGGAGAAACAATATAGATAAACCATTTAAAAGAAACAATTATGGCAGAAACAGGAACATCAACAGGAACGGTAAAGAGTGGGTATGTGAATGGCTCGGACATGCTTTTGTATGTCGGGGATAAGGCTATCGGACACTGTACCAGTCACACTACAACGTTCGACACGGAGACGAAGGACCGTGCGGTGAAGCCTGAGGCGAGCAAGGGTCTGTCTTCGGGTCTATGGAAGTCAACGGGTATTACGGGCCTCTCGGTCTCAATCTCTTTCGAGGGTCTCGCCTTCTACAACGAGACGGAGTTTGGCCCCAAGGAGCTGCTTGGTGCATGGAAGACGGGCAAGCCGGTGAAGGTGAAGTGTATGGAGCGCGGCGCGACGACACCTTACCTGAGCGGGCAGTTTGTCATCACTCAGGTGGAGGAAGAGGCACCGGCCAACGATGACACGACGTACAAGGGTACGCTGAAGAACGCGGGCGAGCCTGATACCATCGACGAGACTCAGATCACGGAGACGGCGGCATAAAAAAGCTATTCTTTCATCATCCAGGGGCGGAGCGGCGAGAGACTGCCCGCCCCGTTTTTTTGTATTGCGGCGGTTTGTAAGCCGCCGAACAGAACGGAGCCACATAGAAGGCAAAGGGACGGAGAGAGACGGCAGAAAGGCAAAGGAAAACAGAAGAGAAGAACAACGGACAAAGACGGAAAGACGGAATGACGGGAGGACCACGGCACAGCCGTGGCAAACCGAACGGCTGACGCATAAAAAATAAAAAAGGAAAATAAAAAAGGAAAAGAAGTATGAAAACAAAAAAGATTAAGGTAGAGGGCAAGGAATATCCCATGCGTGCGACGATGGGAGCGATGGACATCTTCAAGAAGGAGACGGGCAAGGATCCGTCGGAGATGAACCAGGAGAGCCCTGTGGAGATGACGGTGTTTATCTATGGTTGCGTGAAGAGCGCGTGCCGCAAGGATAAGGTGGATTTTCCCTATACGCTGGAGGAGTTCATGGACTCGGTGGACGTGGACACGATCCTCTCTTGGGCTGACGAGCTGAGCGCGCTGACGGACAGCGGGGACGAGGAGTCAAAAAAAAAGGGAGAGTAGCGACGTATGAGGAGCTTCTGGGCTACGGGGTCGGTGTTATGGGTCTGTCGGTGGATGACTTCTTAGGACTTGACACGGACGAGTTTTCCGCGGCGGCCAGGGCGTTTGGCGAGCACGAGGAAGAACTGGAACGTGAGCGGTGGGAGCGGATGAGGCTGTTGGGTGTGATGACCTTGCAGCCGTGGAGCAAGGGGAAGCTGACGGCGGAGAAGCTCTTGCCACTGCCATGGGACAAGAAGCCGCGGGATAGGAAGCCGCTGCACAGCAGCGGCCTACGGAACAGAGCCGACGACACCATGGACGGGGCACGGAACGACGAAGAACAGGAAGAAAGACGGCTGACGAAGGCGGAACACAGGGCGAGGGCTGAGAAGATGCTTGGGCTATTGGGCGAAACGTACTGAAGACGATCATTAAAGGAAGAAAGACTATGAGCGAAACGATTTACGACGAGAACCATCCATTTGAGGGCAAGGAGTTTACCGACGTGCTGCGCGCCATGAACGCCCGTCAGCTGAAACTGACGCTCAAGAGTGCCTACCGCAAGGAGGGCAACAAGGTGAAGAAGATCGTGGAGGAGATAGCGGCCAAGGCGACGGCATCGGACGGCCCCCATGCAGGGAGCACGCTGCGACACGGCGGGAAGGTTGGCGCATCGGCCAGGTTGCGGGTTTACAGCCGTGGCGGCGGCTTCATGGTGGACGCGCGCGCCCATGGAGCACGTGGCGCGCAATACACGACATCAACGGGCAAGACTAAGCCGGTGCTTATGTGGGCGACGGAGGGCACGGCGGTACGCGGCCGCAAGAACTGGGGCGGCAAGGATCACGGCCACACCCGAAGAAAAGGTGCCTACCGCGGGCGTATGCCGAAATACGACATCATAGACCGTGCTGAGGCTCAGTCATTGGCTTTCGTGGAGAAGGACTTGGAGTCAGAGATAGAGGCGGCCGCGTGGAGACGTGCAAAAAAGATGGGTCTGTGACTCAGAGCCCACCCCACCACCAAGGCGTGGATCCGCTTTCAAGGTCTTTTGTTCTTCCAAGTCCCATCCATCCGACAGGCGCGGCAAGGAAGAGAGCGATGAAGAAGCACCAGACAACCAAGTCGGTGTTGAGGGTGCAGAGCCCCACGAAGAGGACGCAAAGGTCGATGATGAGAAGAATGGAGCACGCAGCGTGCACGGTCTCGTAGGCTTTTCTGTTTTTCTCGTCTTGTTTTTCTGATTTGATACTCATAAGTCAATGGCTTTGTTTGTGCAAAGATAAATATAAACGTCAAAAGTGTTGTTGACAAAACAGAATATTTATGGCAAAGGACATCAAATTTAACATAAAGCTGAACATAGACGGCAAGAACGTGGTAGTGCAGGCCTCGCAGAGCGTGAAGGAGCTGCAACGCAACCTTATGGCGGCGAAGACGGGCAGTCAGCGTTTGTCGGAGAGCATGATCCGTCTGAACCAGTTGACGCAGGCCTACACGAACATCAGTGATGCCGTTGGCTCTCTGAGCGGTCTGATGAACGGTTACATCTCGAAGGCGAACTCAGCCGCTGAGGCTCAGACGAAGCTGACGACGATCATGCGTCAGCGTATGGGTGCAACGGAGGCGGACACGGCGGCTATCAACGGTGCGGTGGCAGCACAGACGAAGTTAGGCATTGTGAGCGGTACGGTGCAGAAGAGCGGTCTGCAACAGCTGGCCACGTTCGCGAGCCAACGCAGTACGCTGATGACGCTATTGCCGGCAATGAATAATCTGCTGGCGCAACAGAAAGGGCTGAACGCGACGAGCGAGGACGCTGTAGGCGTGGCGAACCTGATGGGCAAGGCTCTCATGGGCAACGTTGGGGCACTGACCCGCGTGGGCATTACGCTCACCGACCATCAGAAGGAGCTGATCAAGACGGGGGACGAATACACAAGGGCCACGACGCTTGCTCAGGCTATCACGGACAACGTGGGCAACATGAACGGGGAGCTGGCGAAGACGGACGCGGGTCAGGTGAAGAAAGCACAGATGGCGTTTGCTGGAATAGAGGTGGCAATCGGCAGGCTGTTGTCTCCCATTCAAGGGATGCTGAACCAGTTTGCGCAGATAGGTCTTGCGATTAACGGAGTGGCCCGTCTCTACTCGGCAGTGCGTGCGCTGGTCGTGGCAATGGGAGTGGCAAAGGCAGTCTCAGCGGCATGGGCAGCGCGGTCGGTGATGTCAACGGCGATGACGAACGCCCTGACGGCTGCGTTCAATGGAGCGGCCATAGGGGCGACCACACTAAAATGGGCGATCCGGGGCTTGCTGTCGGCCACTATCGTCGGCGCGGCGATTACGGCACTGAGCGTGGCAGTGGAATGGCTGATGGAGAAGCTCATGGGGGGCAGTGACGCAGCGGAGAAGCTCGGCCAGAAGGTGAAGGAGACGGGAAGTGCGTTTGACCAGCAGCGTCAGCAGTCACTTGCACCGACACTGGCCAAATATCAGGAGCTACAGACGAAATGGAAGTCGCTCAAGACGGCGCACGAGAAGAACCAGTTTATCAAGACGAACAGGGACGCCTTCCAACAGTTGGGCGTGAGCATAGACAGCGTGGGGCAGGCAGAGAGTTTCTTTGTCAGGAACACAAAGAGCGTTCAGGACGCGATGTATGCCAGGGCAGAGGCAGCGGCATCGGCAGCCCTTGCCGAGCAGGAGATGCAGAAGGCACTGGAACTCGAGGACAAGGTGACCAAGGACCGCTCCAGGGACAAGCGGAACTACAAGCAGCAGCACCACACGGGTCACACCGCCGACGACCTTGCTTTGGACATGCTGGTTGACAACGGTGGCATCAAGGTGACGAGCAGGGCCACACAAGCGGACGAGCGGGCACTGAGAGCCTCGCAAGAGCGCGTGAGAAGCTGGAACAGACGGTCGGCAGCGGCATCGGCGAGGGCGAACAAGGGACTACGGCCGTATAAGAGCAACGGGGGAGGCGGAAGAGTCTCAACGGGTGGCGGCCGTGTCTCCACGGGCCGGGGCGGCAGCGTGAACACGGAGACGGAGAAAAAAGCGCTCATGGGGTCTTTGGACTGGTATGACCAACAGATGAGCGCTCTGCGAAAGAAGATATACGCCACGAACGATGAGGCTACGGCAAAAGGCCTACAGGCTCAATATGCCGATCTGGAAGAGAAGAGCAAGGCGCTGAAGGTAAGGATAGGCCTTGAGCAGCCGGAGAAGACGGAGGCAAGGAGCTATGTGGAGCAGCTGCAAGACAGTCTGCACGAGGCTCAGAAACAGATGGACAACGCCACGACGATAGATGCTCGGGTGACGGCATCGGCCAAGGTTGACGAGATACAGCACGAGATCGACGTGGCGACGAAAGGCGAGGTGAGCATAGCGGCGGACGTGGAGCCGTCGTATATCGTGAAGGGTTCGGAGGCGGATAAGCGTCAGAGCTATCAGAACGCCCAGCAGAAGGCGTCGAACGTACAGGGTTTGTACGATGCGGGGATTATCTCAAAGGATGAGGCCCGGAAGCGCATAGCAGAGATCAACAGGGAGCTGTCGGGACTGGGCGCCCACATCAAGCCGGTGAGGCTGGAGGTAGAGACGGACGAGATAGACAAGGCACGTGAGGCTATTCAGAACCTTGGATCTTCGTACGGCGGGACGAACCAAATGGGCAGCGGTATCGCAGACATGGTGAGCGCCTTGAAGCAGGTGCACGCTGCAAGCAAGGAGGCGAAGAACGACACGGACGGCAGCGGCAAGAGCTTCAACGCCATGGGCGGCTACGCGGCAGCGGGAGCGGCAGGTCTGGCCTCGATAGGCGGCGCGCTGCAACAGATAGGCGGTCAGGGCGACGCGGCCAAGGCAGGCGCTGTGATGGCGGCTATCGGTCAGATCGTTCTCGGATTTGCTACGTATACAGCGGAGAGCGCGAAACTGGGTCCATGGGGCTGGGTGGCAGCGGTGGCCGGTGGCCTGGGCATCGTGGCGAGTACGATAGCGACACTGAAAGGCTATGCGAGCGGTGGTGTGCTGACGGGCCCGACATCAAGTGGCGACAAATTGCTTTTCCGTGGCAATGCCGGGGAGATGATCTTCAACACGGCACAGCAACGGAGGCTATACGCTATCGCCAACGGGAACTATATGCCAAGACTGCCACGGACGGAGCAGGTAAGGCCTCAGGTGGGTAGTCTCGGTGGAGGAACGCAGGGGATCACCATACGCGTGGAAGGGAAACTCAAGGGCAACGACATGGAGCTCATGGGGAGCAACACACGGTCACTGGGGGCAAAGGTAGGAAAACGATGGTGAGGGACAAGATGGCCTCGCCACAGGCGCGGCAAACCGGACGGCTGACGCATACCAGGGAGGGACGCGGCGGCTTGTAAGCCGCCGAACAGAACGAAGCCGACCAAAGAGAACGGAAGAGCGAGAGTGCCTCGCCACAGGCGCGGCAAACCGGACGGCTGACGCATACCGAAGGCGGACGGCTGACGCATACCGAAGGCGGACGGCTGGCGCACAAGGTGAAAGACGGACAGAACATAAACGAGCAAAACAACAGGAGACACGGGATGAAGATAGAAGGAAGTTTTGTGAACAGGAAAGGAGACACGGTGACGGTGACGATCAGCGTGGCGGGATCGAAGGCGGCAGACATGAGCATCGAACCTGACGGGGTGCTGGAGTTCGCGGCTGACGACACGGTGGTGATAGACAGCGGGGTGAATGACTCGCTGGATGTGTGCCAACAGCATTCGTGCACGATAGCGCTACACGCAAGGCAGTATGTGGCTCAGCTGTTCACTGAGGAATACAAGGACGGCAAGGTGGAGGTGAGCGTGAACGGCGTGTGCGTGTTCAGCGGATGGCTGGAGCCAAGGACGCTGAGCCAGCCATTCAACGAGGTGTATGACGATCTGTCGCTGCAATGCGTGGACTCACTGAGCGCGACGCAGTACAGCAACTTCTTGGACGTGAACAACTCGACGGGGTATAACTCGGCAGCGGAGAAGGCGGAAATGAGGAGCTTCAAGACGCTGCTGCTGGAGGCACTGAGCAAGGGCACGGACGGAGGGAGCTATAACGTATGGTGGGACGCGTCGAGAGAGGCGGGGACAACGGGCGACAGCGGGGGCGCCGCTGCAAAGCAGCAGCCTACGGAACCCAGCACTACCAGAACTACCGACGCTACGACCGCCGCAAGCACTGGGACAACGGACGCAAGCACGGATACAAGCACGGCAAGCACGGGGGCGACGGACACGGTGTTTGACGCGCTAAGGGTGAGCGACATGGCGTTTTTGGGAGAGAGCGCGGACGATACGGTGACGTACCGTGACGTTGTTGAGGCTGTGCTCAAATTCCTTGATCTGCATATCGTGCAGTACGGGAGGGACTTTTATATCTTTTCATGGGACACGCTGCGGGCAGGGACGACGAAGTGGACGCTGCTTGCAGGGGAAGGCGGTGTGACGGGCGATGCGCTGTTGCCTTCATGCACGGGGGTATCGACGGGTCTGACGGCCTTGAATGTGGAGGATATGGACACACAGCTTGACGTGCAGGAGATATACAACCAGCTGAGTCTGACGGTATCTCCAAAAGGATCGGAGACGGTGCTAAAATCGCCTTTGGACTCGTCGGGCAAGATCCCGGCCATGGGAGCACGTCAATACTACTGTACGGAATACGCGGCCGACGGTGAGGGTCATCATGCCGCCAAGGCGTTTTGGTCGCTGGTGAAGAAGCATGAGGACAACGGATTCGACTCTCAGGTGTGGAAAGACTACCTGGTGAGGGTGATGCGGAACGTGTACTGGAAGATAGGGAGCGGCAGCGGCGTAGGCACGGCGGTGAAAGACTGGGCGACGGAGACGGGGCTGACGTACCCGGAGGATGTGACGGACAAGCTGCGGAACGGTCTGGGTGCTCTGCTGCTGCAAGTGGGCAAGGTGGACCACAAGCCGGGCACGGGCGACAGGTCGAAGCAGGCGAACGTGAGCATGCAGGATGAGCTTGTGATCTCGGTGAACGGGAACGGGGACGACGCGTCGCCCTACCCTACCGACTCGGACATCCAAGGGTCCATGCCTCTGATGAGCTACACGGGTGGAGGCAGTTCATCGGTGTTCAGCCCGAGCGTTGCGGATGAGGCTGCAGGCGGCTACCATAACTATCTGGTCATCGACGGCACGATCACGCTCTGCCCTCGGATGGTGACGGCGTTTGAGGTGGAGAAGGTGAGGAAATACAGCGACGGTGAGGCATTCTTCGACAATTATAACTCAGATTACAAAATCATCCCTTACGTAGGAGCAAGCACAAAGAATCTTGCCAACCTGTCTCCCAGCCGCGTGAACAAGGACGGGCGTTACCTGGCATTTGAATGGTGGAAGCAGGGAGCGCAGACGGGGACACGAAAGGGCTGGATCCCCTATACGGAGGACGGGCCGGAGGAATACGAGTACAAGAACGCAAGCGGCAAGGACGAGGTGGACAAGGTGGATGTCCTTTGGTGTATGCTGAGGATCGGTGACAAGGTGCTGGTGGAGGACCGTAGCAAGAACGGGGCTATCAGTGCTTTCTCGTGGAGGACATACAAGTCACCGTCGGAATGCACGGACACGGACGAGTATCTGGAGCAGACGTTCACGATCGGTATAGACCCGAAGATCGGGGACAAGCTGATCGGTACGGATTTCGACATCGCCACAAACTTTGACTATACGACGAACATAGACGCAGAGAAAGGCATGGCCATACCACTGCCCTACGACGCCAAGTTGCACGGGAACATGATCTTTGAGGTGTTAGGGATAGATAATCCGGTGTGGGCCCATTACCACGTGACAAGGCACCATACGATGTTCAGGCACACGAAATACGGAACGGACGACATCCCTCTGATGGCCCACGTGAGCAGCATCGTCGTGAAGGACTTCACGGTGAAGGTGTACTCGGACGTGGAGGACAGCGGGGACGAGGACATCGTGTACATGAGCCGTACGAGCCATAAGTTCTACAACAAGAAGGATGACTTGGAAATGAAGATCCACAGCGGATTCACGGGCGAGGAAATTGCCAAATACGGAATGTCGGGGAAACTGATGTACACGACGGTGTGCGGCAAGGACGGTCTGGCCGTGACATCGGTCACGAACACGGTAAGCGGTACGGCGGACAAGGCGGAAAAACTGTACGTGGACGCTTACTACAAGGAACTGAGCAAGCCGCGGATCATCCTCACGCAGAACATACAATGCAGGGGGATGGGCGTGACGCAGACAACGAGATGGACACATCCGGCACTGACGGGGCACACGTTCTATGTGCGGGACATCGGATATAACCTGATGGACGGGTCGGCGGCGGCAAAGCTGGAGGAGACGTTCTGAGGCACGACAGAGCGGAAGGGCGGTGCCAAAAAATAGGGGGAAAGGCTGTTTATAGAAACAAGAGAAGCAGATGATAGGAATAGACATTATACGGAAGAAGAGGAAGACGGAGGGCTCGGGGAACTCATCCGGAAACGTGACAGGCAACGGTATCAGCGTGTCTTCGGGAGGGGACGTGCAGAATGCGATGCACGCTGATGAGGCTGACCATGCCAACCGTGCTGATGAGGCTACACACGCTGCGTCGGCCAAGGAGATAGACGGTGGCAGCTCGGTGTGGAACACGATACGGACGTGGATCAACAACGCCACGGGGACACTGACTGACATCTTCCTGAGGAAGGACCAGGACGACAGCACCGAGCACAAGCTGACCATGGGGGCGGCTGAGGTGAAAGGCAGCAGCGCTCTCGACGGTGGCCTCACGGTGGGCACGGGAAAGAACCTGGAGGGTACGGCATACGGCATCGACAAGGACGGCGTGGCCACTCTGGCCAAGCTGGTGGCTGAATACTTGCAGAGTCCGGACTACAGCAAGGGTACGGGGCAGGGCTTCGACGGCACGGGGTATGGACTGACCAAGGACGCAAAGGGGAAATATACGCTGGAGATCGACAATCTCGTGGCGAGAATGAAAATGATCGTGGCCGAACTGGAGGTGCACGAGATGAGCTTCATCGGGGGCACGGTGGTGATGAGCGCGTGCGGCAACCGTGTGGCCCGGGTGGAGGCTATAGACGGTGATGGCAGCTGCATAGCAGCAGCCTACGAGACTCAGCCCACGCTGGTGATACCGGAGGGGAAGGTGGCGGACAAATTTCGCTGCTATTTTCTTGCGACGGACGGATCGCAGAGCGTGAAGAACGAGTGGACGGTGGGTCAGCTGGCACGGTGCAAGACGAACAACATAGCGAAGCCGGGGGACTACACGAACTATGAGAACCGGGAATACTGGCGGCTCGTGGTGGGTGTGTCAAAGGCTCCGGTGACCGTTGAGGGCAAGAGCTACCACTATATAGAGCTGAGCAACTCGACGAGTAAGAACATCGCACTGACGGACGCGGCAGGAACGGAGCGGCACGTGACACTGGGCGGTGTGTGCGAGACGATGGCGTCTCTGCCTTATGCCGGTGACTATATCGTGGGAATGGGGCATTGTTGGGACACAGCAAAACAGAACGTGGCGATACTGTCCGTGGTGTCACTGGGATGGAGCATCTATCAGGGTATCGACAACTATGACTTGCCGGAGGCGAACATCGTCAACAAGTTTGGCATAGACAAGAGCATCATGGCCACTGACCGTCTGATTCTTAGACCATACGCGGCGCCGAAGGAGAGCCAGACGGTGGCTGTAGTTCGCGGGGCGTATTCCGACGATACATATTACGGACACAATGACATGACGACCCTTGACGGTCAGTTGTGGATAGGCGCTGGCATCGAGATAGGCAAGACTATCATAGGTCAGAAGCCTTCCGCCACCTCGCCCTACTGGTCGCTGGCAGCGGCCAAAGGTATTCAGGGCATACAAGGTCCGCAGGGTGTCAAGGGCGACACCGGTGCGAAAGGTGAAAAAGGTGACACGGGTGCCACCGGTCCCCAAGGTCCCAAAGGTGAGACGGGTACAACCGGTCCTAAAGGTGCCGATGGTGTCAGCTCCTACTTCCATATTGCCTATGCCGATGATGCTTCCGGCAATGGCTTCTCACAATCACCAACAGGCAAAAACTATATCGGTACCTACGTAGACCATACAGCCACCGACTCCACCAAGCCCTCCGACTATAAGTGGCAGCTTGTGAAAGGTGCGCAGGGCGAGAGAGGTGAAAAGGGTATTCCTGGCACGAACGGAACGGACGGCAAGACCTCTTACCTACATATCGCCTATGCCAATTCCGCAGACGGAAATACTGGCTTTGACGTTGCGGACAGCACTGGCAAGCTCTACATCGGACAATATACCGACTTCAACGAAAATGATTCCACAGACCCTTCCAAGTACTCTTGGACGAAAATCAAAGGTGAGCAGGGTGTCAAAGGAGATACTGGCGCAACTGGGCCGCAAGGCGAGAAAGGTGACACTGGTGAAAAGGGCGACAAAGGAGACAAGGGTGAAAAGGGCGATGGCTATGCCATTACGTTCTTGCTGAACGGCGTACCCGCAGACGTGCTGAACTTCGACACGATCAAGTCGTTGGAAGGCTCTGAGGTATCTCTTGAAGCTGACTTCTACAACAACGGAGAATCATACAACGCAGCGAACGGAACGATCACCTGCTACGACGCTGAGGGCAATGTCCTTGGCTCGCCCATTGAGGTGAGCAAAAGTGACAGCGTGGTGGCGGGCGGTGGCAATCTCTATCTGTCTAAGAATTGCAAATATATCGTGGCAGAGGCGCTTGACGCTAACAAGAAATCCATATTCAGCAAGAGCATCGGTGTTGTGCGGAATGGCGAGAGTGTGGGGGTGAAGGACGTGACATACAAGGTCATCAACAACGTGGATGCCAATGCCTCCCTTAACTGGGACGATAAGACAGCACAGCCCACCTATCCGACGCAGAAGCCCGACAAGGGTAAGTACTGCTACGTAATGACGATCGTCACCTATACCGACGGAAGTACCACTAACTCGGTGAGCACAAGCTACACAGCCAAGGACGGTGACAACGGTACAAGCGTAACCATCAAGGAAACAAAGGTGGAATATGCGGGCGGGGGCAATGGCACTACCGCTCCTACAGCTGGATGGGGCACGAATGTACCTCAGTTGGCACAAGGCCAGTATCTGTGGACCCGTACCACCATCACCTACTCTGACGGCACGCCCGTGGTCAGCTACTCAGTGGGTCGTATCGGCATGGACGGCGCCAAGGGTGGCACCACCCATATCCTCTATGCTTCTTCTGCCAACCCTCAGTCTGAGAATGACGTGCGTACCACCATCGACGCAACGCACCAGTACTACGGCACTTATCAAGACACCGAGCCCAACGATGACGTGAAAAAATACGGGAGCGTCACGGGCTGGGTACTGATAAAGGGCGACAAGGGAGAAGCCGCCCCTATGTATTCCTTAGAGGTCGCTTCTGGTAATAATGATATAGGCAATGATTCGCATATTGCCTATAATGGTAAGACAATAGTGACATCCGTTTCAAGAGGCCACACTTGCTATTTCTTGAAGGGCGGCACAACTCCCTCTGTTGCATATTCTAAAAGCTATGACACATATGGCACACCTTCTTTGGCAACTGATTTAGCCACGTTCCTCACGGGCACAGATGCGTCTGCTTATGCTAACTACATATTAGTCATCATAGGTTTTGATGCCCTAACTGTTAATGATGATTTGCGTAATGCGCTGAAGAGTTATGGATATGGTGGAGACGCCTTGCTTTACAATGTCGGAGCGCGTAGAGATTCCTTCGTTTTCGTTGGCCAGAAAGGTATGAGTGAGGGGACAGCATACTACAAGATGTCTAAGAGCTCAAAGGTCGTTCTTACCGCTTCGGTGTCTAACGGAGTGCTTATTGGTACGGGACATAAAGGAGATACTGGCGCAACTGGGCCGCAAGGCGAGAAAGGTGACACTGGTGCCTCATTAGTCACTCTAATCACAGGCTATTCTTATAATCAATCAGGTATTAATGCTTATTCTGAGAATGGATATTCTGGAACTTGGAATGTACAAAGCACAGCAGGTGCAAAAGTTGGAGACACGGTACTATTAAGAGTAACAAATACTTCTAAAGGTGGTTATTGCTTTATAATAGCAAAAATAACTGCCATTCCTTCCTCAACTTCCGTGACTTGTACATCAAGCGGGTTAATTGACAAAGGAGATACAGGCGACAAAGGCGACAGCTACTCCGTCGTCTTCAAGCTGAACGACGTCCGTGTTGACGTGCTCAACTTCGACGACGTGACGGAGATGGAGAGTGCCACTTTCGAGGCTGACTTCTTCAATCAGGGCGTGGCCGTCAACGTACCAAAGGCCACCATGACCTGCTACGATGGAGAGGGCAACGTCCTCGGTTCGCCCATTGAGGTCACGAAGGCCGAGAACGTCGTGGCGGACGGCGGCAACCTCTACCTGTCGAAGAGCTGCAAGCTCATCACTGCGGTGGCTTACGATGCTGCTGGCAACGTCTTGAAGGAAAAGAGCGTGACGGTGATAAGAAGCACTGTTACCTATGGGCTGACCAAGATGAGTGACACGTCGGCCACGGTATTGGCTTCTGGCACTACCACTAATGCTACTTTTCACCTGCACTATAACTTGCACTACAAGGCCGTGAAGATGGTGGGTACTGTGGCGCACGAGGCTACCATCGCGTCTATCAAGACTACCATTGATGGCACTGAGAAGGTGCAGTCTGTCAACGGCTTGGAGGGTACGCTGAGCGGTGACGGCACGAAACCTTATGACGCCTCTAACCGCCCGGTCAACTCCCTTCCTGTGACGGTGACGCTTGCCGACGGTACGGTGCTGTATGACAGCGTGCCAGTGACGATGGAGGCAGGTGTGGCTATAGACATCAATAAGAACCTCGGAGAGATAAAGCAGACGGCGACGGATAATCAGAAGAATATCTCTACGATTGACCAAAAGGCCGACAGAATTAGCTTGAAGGTGTCTAATATGGACAACGGTTTGAAGGCCACTGGTATCGACATCGACGCGCACACGGTGAAGATGACGGGTCAGCAGTTTTTGTGGGAGAACAACGCCGGCGTAAAGGTGGCGTATATGGACGATAATGGCAATGCTACGTTTAACGGTGTTGTCAACGCCACGGGCGGCAACTTCACGGGTACGGTGACGGGCGCAACGATCGTCGGCTCAACTATCCAGTCGTTGGACGGCACGTATAAGACAATTATCCGAGGCGGCAGAATTGAGACGAACAACATTGACGCAAAGGGCGGAAATATTGGCGCATGGACGATAAAAGACGGAGGGCTCACTACGGTATACGGCAGCAAAGCCTGTATTGAAATGCGTGACTCAAAGAGTTCTTTCAGGCTGGACAGCGACAATACGACCAATGGGGGGAGCCTGCTAGATATATATAATTCCAGTGGTAGGGTCATATCAATAGTCAGCGAAGACAGCGACGAAGCGGCACTCTATATTAGAAGCAACGCCAGCAACAGAAACTTGGCGATTAGTACGTTCGGCAATAACAGTTTCTTGGCTCGTGCCGATGAAGCCACAACGATCAACCGATTCGCCTACGCATGTGTCAGGACAGGAGATGTGAACGTGGATTTTGACGATCTTTTTGTGTCAAAAGAGACAAGCGGGAATAAATTTCCGGGGAATATGATTGTCACGACCAACGAGACAACTGACCAGACGGTGAAGCTTCCCGCGAACCCGGCATTGGGTGTGCATCTTCTCGTTATACAGGGAACTAACAGGTGGGTATATTTCAACGGGAACGGGCATGAATTCATAAGAGGGAGAGAACATAGCTCAACCGCAAATAGTAAAACAGAAGGCCAATGGAATTATTTTATTTGGGACGGAAGCTATTGGAGATGTATCTTTTTGAATTCTGGAAAGATGTGGTAATCCACCACGCTACGGAAGAGCCGTGGCATACCGGACGGCTGACACACAGAAACAAATATTATAACTTATAAAAAATATAGGATTATGGGAAAGATTAAAATTCTTAGTAAGAGTTCTAACAACAGTTACAGCTACGTGGACAGCAAGGACGCGAAGCTGGCAGTGAACGGCAACTTCGAGCTCGACGAGCAGGAGAAGAAGGTGCTCTCGGCCAACGGCAACATCACCTATGACGGAATGTATATCGCCAACTTCTCCACGTCCATGTACAACGGCGTGCTCCAGTATCAGCTCTCCGGTGCCACGATGGAGAACACCTTGAAGGCATTTACAGCCCTTAGTGGAGTGCAGGAGCAACTGACGGCACAGGTGACAACGGCTGACACCACAGCGAGCTCAGCCACTGCAACTTCATCTTCTTCTTCATCTTCTTCATCAGAGAGCGCCGAGAGCGGAACAGCGAAGAAGTAAGCGAACAAAGGGGCGGGAACGTGGTGCCGCTGCAAAGCAGCGGCCTACGGAACCCAGCCTTAAACTTTATACAAAAAAGAAATTATGAAAGGAATAAAAACAGCGGTCAAGACGGACTGGAAGAACTACGCACACGGGAATACGAGGGGACCAATAGGCGTCGGCGATTGGTATGCCACCGGGCTGAAACAAGGCGATGTGGCTTATCTCTCCTATCATGTGGAATGGAAGGGGGTAAAGGGAGAAAAAGCTTTTAGTACTACTGGACTCTTTCAGTTTGGTCCAAATTATGATTATCAATGGGCAGGACCGTATATCGAATCAGCTGATGGGTCGCTGGATGTCGTGAGTAAAATCGTGTTGAACACGCACTTTGGCACCAGTGATCCTGTGGCAGAAACAGATAAGTGCTCTATATATATGCACGGAGAAGATTGGGGCATAAGTATTGAAGAGGGAGGGTATGTCAAGCTGACGAACATCATGCTCAGCAAGGATAAGCCCATGCCCTACATCGACTCTGACGAACTGAAGGCAGTGGGGGGGGCAATAAGTAGAGCTCTGATTGTCGCTCTTCATCTTAGCGAAGAAAGGAGGGTGGCATGAAAGGTATTAAGACGGCAATTACCACAGACTGGCAATTATATCCAGACCCTCTCTTGCTCAAAAACTACGATGGTCTTCCTGGACTTGCCCACACTGATGAGAAGACTCCTAACGGACACAACTGTGTTAAGATGGTTGGCAGAGATATGGGTTTCGGTTATTTCTCTATGCATGTGTATGCAAGCCATAAGTATAGGTTTGAGTTTGTCGGAAAGTGTCTGCAAGGCTCGCTTCAGGTAGGTGGAGGCCTTTGGGGAGGGAAAACAGAATATGACCTGGCTACGGTTGAACAACGTTTTGTCTTGATAAAAGAACTTGGTAACGGATGGGGTGTATATCGGAAAGAAGTATATCCAAGAGAAGACTGCGGTGCGCAGCTGTACTTTCAGCTTGGACAAGGTTCTAAAGACGACGGAAATAACACACATTGGCTTATCGGGGACATTCATGTCTGCGACCTGACTGCCACGGGGGGGGTAATAGTTAACATTCTCCTCATCATGCTCGCCACTACACTGAGAAAGGAGGTGGCAGCATGAAAGGGATAAAAATGACGTTGGACACCAAGGTGCAGCCTAACTTAGTTTCAGACTGGCGAAATATAGGCGGATATGACAAGTCTGTAGATGCCATAGTATGTAACGTTGATGCCGGAGCTGAGTATTATGATATACATATATATATACCCAACCCGGTAGCTGGTGATGTATATACTGTGAGCTTCGACGCTTGGGGAAGCACAATTGGAAATCTTATAAGAACCTACTGCCTTAACACACCAGACGTTCTCGCCTGTGCGGCAGGTGGCATCATTAATGGCTTGAATAACGGGTGTACGGCATGGGCCAACCTCGCGCAGAAGAGCAAGCGGTACTTCACAACGTACAGGCTGGTAAAGGAATCGGCAAGTTATATAATAATAAGAGGCCTTGCCGGCACGACCTATATCAGGAACATAAAGTTGGAGAAAAGTCCTTATCCTACGGACTACGAGGAATAGCCCTTAAACGGAAGCCCCCCGGCACGGCTCTGTGTCGGGGGGCGGTGTAATAATTAAAGAACTGTCTGCCTAATCTAAATCAAACAAGACGGAACGAGCCGAATTTCTTAGAGAGGTCGTCCATGGCATGGTTGAAGATGGCCTTTTGCTCATCGTCGAGGGTATAGGACTTGCCACGGACTTTCGTGCCATTGAGGCGCTGTGAGAGCCAAGAGACGCTTTTTTGGAAATAATGGTTGGCGATATACTTCATGGGGAGGAGCTTGTACATCTCGTCGCTCATCTCCTCTCTCAGGACGCGGGACTTTACGGCGTCTACCTTTTTTGCGGTGTCGTCGATCCAGTCGTTAAAAGCAGCGACAAGCTCTTCATGCGGGAACTCGTCATGATGCTCTTGTGCAAAGCGCAGGATCTCGCTCTTTCTCTGCTCGCTTTTTGCGTCAGTGAGGCCTGCAAGGGACTTGTATTCATTTAAAAGTTCTAATCCGTTTTCCATATCTTAGTGTTTTAGACATCCCCCATTTCTGAGGGATGTTGTTGGGTTCATTTTTTCATCTTCTTCATTAACTTTGAGATGTTGTCGAGGATGTTGTCGATGGCTGTTTCTACTTCTTTGTCAGAAAGATGGAAGGCTTCCTTCGCTTTTAGAATGTCGCTTATCAACTTCTTCAAATTCTCGAGGTCTTTTTCATCTTGATTTTCCATTGAAAACTGAATTTAAATTAAACATGTTCCTTAATTATTACACTGCAAAGATACATAAACTTTTTGATATACACAAGTAAACGGGCGATTATTTATCAATTAAGTGGAGTTCTATTCAGAGGGCGTTTATCCGTATTTACAGTGTAGTATTTGTGGACGGGGAGTGCTATTCTATACCGTCGGGGAATACGGTTTGTAGCAGTCGAGCGTTGTTGTCGTTGATAATAGAGAAGTCTTTTGCAATATAGATGTCTGCGATGTCGAGAGTGCCGACATGATCAAGGGCTTCGTCCACGTCGGACTTTGAGAAGCGCATGAGATTGCGTGAAAGCGTGGCGAATGTGTGACGAGCCTGATAGAAGGTGAGTGTTGGGACACCGATGGCCTTGCCAATATCCTTGAGGCCAATGTTGATGGCACGGTTGAAGTCCTGCGGAGCCTTGTATCGCTGGTAGAAGTTGAAGACGCGCTGCCGGGACTGGTAACGCTTGAACAGGGCTGTCAGCTGCGGCTGGATGGTGACCTCGATGTATGCCTGGTCATCGCGCCGGTCTTTGGTCTTGGCCCGGCAATAGCGGATGACGGAGCCTTTGCGGTCTGTGGCCTGCCATAGGTCGACGGAGTTCATGCCCATGAGACAGAACGAGAGCAGGAAGGTGTCACGGGCGAGCTGGGCACGGCTGTGACCGTTGGGATGAAGGGAGGCGATGGCGCGGATCTGCTCTAATGTAAGGGCACGGACACCTTTATGGATGACTTGCCGTGGAACCTTGTACCTGAGGAACGGGTCGTTGGCGATGGGCTGGTCGTAGTCGGTGTTGTAGGCACGCATGGCTTCGCGGTAGAGATGACGCATGAGTCCGAGATAAAGCGACTGAGCGCGTGGTTTGCCGCTGAGGCTCTGTGCAAAGCCGTCGAGCATGGCGTAGGTGATGGATGAAAATGGGAGCGCACGGTGGCCGATGTGACGCTCCAGGGCGTTGAGCAGACAGATGTAGTTTTTCTTGCCTTTGACGGGAGACTTCGTAAGCCACTGGTCGGAGAATGTGAAGAAGTCGAGGGCAGAGGGCGTGGATGTGATGCGCTGCACGATGTATTGGGCAGACGGGACTTGCCCTATCGTGTCGAGTAAGAGCGCGTCGAGACGGTCTTGAAGCTCACGCCGCTTTGACTCTATAAGACGTGCTTTGTTGAGGCTCTTGATCTTTCGGCCGTTGGCTGAGAGTTCGGAGTCGGAGACTTTGATACCGGTGGGGATTCGCTTCTTGGTGTTGCCGGAGCATACGAGGAAAGATACCGGGTAGGGCTTTCGCGCCCCTTTCTTGATTTCGATTGTGAGTGTAGGCATGGTATGTAAATGTTTAATGTAGTGGAAATGGTGCGGAAGTTTTGCGGAAACTTTTGGCTTTTTACGGTCAAAAGTGAAAAACCGCCTTTAAACGACAAATCCCCGTAGTTGCTTAAACTACGGGGACTTAGGGTGTGACCTCGGTGGGACTCAAACCCGCGACACTCAGAACCGGAATCTGATGCTCTATTCAACTGAGCTACGAGGCCATATTCTTTATTATCGTTTTGCAAAGTTAAGCAATATTTTCGCTATCACCAAATTTTCAACTTAAAAAAACAATGCTTCTATCGGATTCCTTCTGTCGGGAAACAAGGAGCTCACATTGTGTAAGTCAAACTGCTTATGCCTTGACAACTGACAGAAGAGCAAAGACCAATATTTACTATTTGAAAAATTAATTTGCCTTTTGCTTGCATATTTATAATTAATAGCGTAACTTTGCAGCAGAATAGAAGAAAATTCTATTGTAGGAGATACATATTCATATCACTATACGACAATATTAACATAATCATCATATAATGAGCAAACTTATCAAGCCAACAGGCTACAAGGCCCTGCTCGACAAACATCAGACAGAACAGGGTATCAAACAGATCAAGGAGTTCTTCCAGCAAAACCTCGCCACTGAGCTGAGGTTGAGCCGTGTCACCGCCCCGCTCTTCGTCTTGCAGGGTCTGGGTATCAACGACGACCTCAACGGCGTAGAGCGCCCTGTCACCTTCCCTATCAAGGACATGGGTGAGGCTAAGGCTGAGGTCGTGCACTCCCTGGCTAAATGGAAGCGACTGACACTGGCAGAATACAATATACAGCCGGGCTACGGCATCTACACCGACATGAACGCCATACGCGCCGACGAGGAGATGGACAACCTCCACTCGCTCTATGTCGACCAATGGGACTGGGAGGCTGTCATCGAGAAGGGTGACCGCACGATTGCTTTCCTGGAGAATGTGGTACGCCGCATCTATGCCGCCATCCTGCGCACAGAGTTTCTGGCCTGCGAGAGCTATCCCCAGCTGAAGCCCTTCCTGCCACGCGAGATCCATTTCATCCACAGTCAGGACTTGCTCGACATGTATCCCAACCTCTCTCCCCACGAGCGTGAGGATGCCATCTGCAAGAAGTACGGTGCCGTGTTTGTGGAAGGTATCGGCGGAAAACTCTCCGACGGAAAGAAACACGATGGACGCGCTCCCGACTACGACGACTGGTCGACAGTAGCAGAGAACGGCAAGGCCGGCCTCAACGGCGACATCCTCATCTGGTATCCTGTGCTTGGCCGCTCGTTTGAGATCAGTTCCATGGGCATCCGCGTGGACAAGGAAGCGTTGCTGCGCCAGTTGAAGATAGAAGGCAAGGAAGAGCGCGAGAAACTCTATTTCCATCGCCAGCTTCTCGACGGCAAGCTGCCACTGAGCATTGGTGGCGGTATCGGACAGAGCCGTCTGTGCATGGTCATGCTCCACAAAGCGCATATCGGTGAGATACAAGCCAGCATCTGGCCCGAGGACATGAGAAAGGAATGCGAGGAACTCGGCATGCCACTCATCTAAAAGATACAACAATAAAAGTTGCACACTGCTTAGGTCGTGTGCGCAAAAAAGAAGGTTCTATATTTAAGAAACCTTAATATCAGTAGCTCTCTGTTCTATAATCCGTCTTTTTTGGCTATATTTGTGGTAAATAAAAGAGTATGATTATGGAGCAGAGAGTGATTATTTCCAAACATTTGCAAACTGAAGTAGCCACTGCTATTTCAGAATGTGAGCACGATAAGATTTTTGTTCTTACCGACGAGACCACCCACGAGAAATGTTGGCCTGTGCTTGCCAAGCAGTTTGGCTTGCGCAATGCTTACGTCATCACCATCCAGTCGACGGACAGCCATAAGGATCTCACCTCGCTGTCGCACGTTTGGAAGGAGCTCGGTGACCATGGAGCCACACGTCACTCACTGCTCATCAACCTCGGTGGAGGCATGGTGACGGACTTGGGCGGCTTCGCGGCCTCTACCTTCAAACGTGGCATTGACTTCATCAACATCCCGACAACACTGCTCGCTATGGTGGATGCCTCTGTAGGCGGTAAGACGGGCATCAACTTCAACGGACTGAAAAACGAGATCGGCGTGTTCAACAATGCGCGCTTCGTCATCCTCGACACTGAGTTCCTGCGTACGCTCGACGACAAAAACATTCGTTCGGGCTATGCTGAGATGCTCAAGCATGGTCTCATCTCCGACGAGAA
>ERZ773276.425-NODE-425-length-48482-cov-113.127140_pt1 | contig 48482 bp, 30 predicted proteins | sample MGYA00511386_ERZ773276 | MGnify/ENA primary metagenome ERZ773276 (study PRJEB29015, sample SAMEA2737778) | human gut metagenome | biome: human gut; feature: human-associated habitat; material: faeces | place: China | collected 2012 ...
GTCCTTTTATAACAATAACATTTTGAGTTTTTAAATTTATAAATTTAAAGTTTTTTTATTATGAACAAAAAATTTTTAAGTGCAGTCCTGTTCGGAGCCTTAATGGCCTCGTCAACAGGAACGTTCGTGTCTTGTAAAGACTATGATGATGACATCGAGGATTTGCAGGAACAGCTGAATAAAAAAGCCTCACTTGAAGAACTTACCCAAAAGGTGTCTACCATGGAAAGTTCTGTAGCTGACGCTAAAAAAGCAGCAGAAGAAGCAAAAGCGAAAGCTGAAGAAGCTCTGAAAAAAGCTGAAGAAGGTGGTAGTAACAGCGGCGTTACTGAATCAGACCTTGAAAACTTGAAAAAGGAAATTCAGACTCAGATTGACAAATTAGCTTCTTTGGAAAGTGTAGACAAAAAAATATCAGCTTTAAAAGAAGAATTGAAAGCGGATTTCATCACTTCGGAAAGTTTGCAGGCTTTGAATGACAAAGTGGATAAACTGAGCGCTGAGATCATGCAAGTAATAGGTCATCGTCTGACTAGTCTCTCTTTGATTCCTACAGACCATATCAATGGTATAGCTGCTATTACTCTGACTACCTTACAGTACACTCCACAGGTATATAAGCCAATGGCGAAACATGAGAGCGGTCCAGACAAACATACTAACCGTCCCGTATTGGATCACGTTGCAGCTGGAGAAGTTCGTTATATTTCTACAGAAAAGAATGAGGCATATTTCCATGTAAGTCCGAGCATGGGGGTTCGTACTGAAGATATTGAGTTGCCTTCTTTCGATTGTATCACATCGAATAATACAATGAAAAGAAGCGCTGAAGTCAAAACAAACAGTCCGATTGTTCCTACCGGTAAAGAAATCAAAGATGGTGTACTGACAGTAACTTACAAGAAGAGTGATGATTTCTTGGGTAAACCCATCACTACTACTACAAACGGTACTACAGAAACATTCTATATGGCATCTTTGAAAGCTCCTGTGACTGAGTCTAATTATACAGAAACAGAAAAAGCGGACAAAGCAGCCGGTAAAATAAATGGCGTATATGTAAACTCTGAATACTCACGCATTGAAGAAATTGTAGCTATTCCTTATTTAGCTAACTCTAAAACTGATTTTACTAAAGCATTGGAAGACAAATTTGCTGATGAAATTCAAAAAAATGCAGAAAATGGTAAAGACATATATGTTCACTATCATGACTCTGTGTGTTTGTATGAATCAGGAAATAATGAACTCGTTGACGTAGAATGGGCATACAACCAACCGCTAGACTTGAATACTTTGGTTACAGTATGTACTACTACAACAAATAATCATGTCAACCATAAAGAATTGAAGAATTATGCTGATTACGGTTTGGAATTCCGTTTCTCTTTAGCTACTGAAAAATATTTGCAAGGAGATCGTGATACAGACGAACAGGAATTTGCTAAGATTTTGAGTGGTAACAGATTGAAATCAGAAGTTTATGATGTAGATTTGGACGACAATCAATACTCTCGTGCTTCTATTGGTCGTGAACCGATTGTGCGTGTTTCATTGATTGATACAAAACACGACAATGCGTTGATTGCACAACGTTACATCAAAGTTCGTTGGATCGATAAAGGGGAAGAGCAAGTATTGAGTCCGTTTAATTTTGCAAACGATACCATCAGTTGTCATGATATGTATCAGCAGTTGTTCTCTAAAGATATGAACGAGGCTATCTATCATCAAGTTAAGTTTAATGGTGGTCAGAGCATGAGTAAGACCGAATTCCATAAAGTCTTTACATCACTGAAAATCAAGAGTTTGAAGAAGGACGGCGTAGAAATCGATTTGACTAAGCTGAACCTATCAGTTAATGCTGATGCAGATTGGAGTGAAGGTGACTCTAAGCAGATCAAAGATGGTAAGGAAGAATTAAAGAATAATGTTGACTTGTTATTTAGCTTCTTGAAAGATGCACAGGATAATACCTCATATAACTTGGTATGGGCTATGAATGAAAAAACTGTTGGAACATTGAAGGATAACAAGGATGGAAACTATGCTTCTAAATTCGAGATTGAAGTTGAATATATAGACGAACTTGGAACAGTAGGTAACATTATCCAGAAATTTAATCAAGAAATTGTTGTTCCGAAACAAGAATTTGCTTACCAAGGAACATATTGGAAGAATGGCATAGGTGAAGGTACATTTAATGTTAATCCTATCGTGTTCAATACTGCTGAAGATAGCTGGGCTAATAACAACGGTCTAACACCTGATCATGCCCATGAATATAACGGCAACGACTGTGCTTTGAAAGATTACAGCCATATCTCTGCTGATCTTGTAAATGGTTACATCTATAAGCCTGAAAATGCTAAACCGGCTAACTTGGCTCAGTTCATTAAGTACATCCGTAATTGTGCAGAAGTACGCTTTGTGTTCGATCAAAGCCGCTTCAACAAGTATGACTACTTGGCAGGTTACAATGTAAGTGCAGATGGTATTTCATTATGGAAGGGAGCTGCTCCTACAAGCTGGGATCAATTTGATTATATCCAAGCTGATAAGAAGACTTTGGCTGCAACTATCCAAAACGTAATGGGTGCAACAGCTGACACAAACAAAGATTCCAAGTTCTTGCCATGGAACTTCGATGAAACATTAGGCTCTACATATGATGAGTGTACAAGTACAATACGTTTGCATGAAATTGACAAACTGAACGGTACTCCGGCTGCCCAAGCATTGGTAGGTAAGTCAGTTCCTGTAAACTTGGTTGTTGAATATAACAGCTATAATGTGATCCCTGTTCAGGAATTTGAAGTATTCTTTATCGATCCGTTATCTATTGACGGTGCTATTAAGGGTAACTTCGTTGATGCTGAAATTGATGGTAGCTTCTTGAATGTAGCTGACGGATTCAACTTCACAGATTGGAATGGTAATAAAGTTGCCGCTCAAGACATCAAGGATGTTAAGAACGGTGAGTATGCTCATGAACTATATGATTACTATGGCGTTCATAATGTTAAATTCTTGACTGACAAGGTAACAACAAGTTTGTCATACGATGCTGCAACTAACACATACAAGCATACAGAAGGTGTGAAAGATGGTAAATTGCCGACCAATGCATCGTTGAAGCAAATGAAGGCTACTGAAGCTAATGGCGTGGTTGATAAAGCTAATGCAGAGAAAGTGGATAAAGATCCTACTCACTTGGCTTACTTCAACAACAATGGTACTCCGGTTAACGTTGATTACAAGATGTATATTTCTGTTGAAGTCGCTCACAAGTGGGGTGTATTAAAGAAAGAAGCTCTTGAAGTGAATGTTGCGAAAGCAGGAGGTACTCCTTCAGGTAAGTAATATTTAAAACTATATAAAAGAAAGGACGTCTTTGAAAAAGGACGTCCTTTTTTTAACACAAAAACATTACAATCTATGAAAATATTTATATATGGGATGATATTCTATTTTCTTTTTGTTTTTTCGTCTTGCGGTAATGTAGATAAACCATCTTCATCTCATGTGTTCAACGGCATATTTAAGACTGAAACAGGAATAAAATTTGAATTGAAGGAAGATTCTACTACTTTCATTCAATTTAATGACTCAATACATTATAAAGGCGTATGGGCTATTCATCGCAATGATGAAAATACTGAATATGTAACAATAGAATTTGCAGGTAACCCTAATTATTACTACTTAAAAGATAGTCAGCTTTATCATAGTGAAAGAGAGATGATAAATAATAATTTTGGGACCAAGATACAATATCTGAATTAAAAATATGTAACAATGGGATTTTATTTGTTTATAACTAAACATCAATGAGATACTGATGTCAAATAAATTCTGAATAAACATAAAAAGGAGCGACCTGAAGACCGCTCCTTTTAATTCTGTTTTTTATTGATTATTTACCCACGGTAATAGTCAAAGGAAGTTCAGCAGTTTTAGTATAACCGTATTTATCAGTTACTTTCACGATAATCTTCGTATTAGTAGTCTGAGAAATATTCTTAGAAGTAATTTCTGCGTGGTAACCAATAACGTTACCTTCAGCATCTTTAATTGCTGTAGCATCTTTAGTTACAGTATAGATTTCTGCATCGGTAGTGAAGAATTCTACCTTGTCGATATAGCTATACTTATAATTGCCAGCAGCTTCCTTGAATAAGCTATACGGCTGATTGTTGTAAGTGTAACCAGTAATCATATCAGCAGTTAACTTAGCTGTTTCACCGGCAGCGGCAGCAGGCAATGTAATAGAAGCACCAGCAGCAGGAACAATCTTACCAGCTTTCAATGCACTTTGAACATTAATCTTAAATGCAGCGGCAGCAATCTCTTCATCAGTGAACTTGTAAGCACCACCCAAATAAGTAGCAGCTACTTTCACATTCAATTCTTGACCGTAAGCCCATCTATCAGCCTCTGTTACGTTACCATCCTGATTAAAGTCGCGGTCAGTAACCAAAGTTATAGTATTATCAGAAGCTATATTAGCCAAATTCTGAACCTGAACATTGTTAATCTTTTGCTCTCTATCCAAAGAGAATGTAATCTCAGTAAGATCAGCATCAACATCAGAACCTAATGTCGTGAATCCTTTCTCCATTTCATATTTAGAAGCAAAATCCGTTTGATTTTTAATCGGGTCTACGAAATAAGCCATCAATGTATTACCAATCCACAAAGCTTCTCTCTTAGCTATGTAAGAAGACAAGGCAGGCATAACCGGAGTAAACTTAACTTTGATAGTGTTCAGTACATTGCTGTCATGTTTGTAATTGATAGTGATAGTATAACCAGTGCCCGGAGTTAAAGTAGCAGCGGTGCCATCAAGAGCAGAGAATACGGCATCGAACTGAGTTGCAGTTCCGTTAACGTTAGCAAGTTCAGAGCCATCAGCTTTTTTGTAAGTGTATGTAATGTTAGGTCCTTCACTCTTATCTGCATCTTTTACAATTGTAGCATCAGCACCGTTAACACCCAAAGCTGTGTTCTTCCAGATTTCAGCATCGCTACCCAAAGCAGTAAACATTTTATCCAAAGACACATTCAACTTCATAGATTTCTTAATCTGTACATTGCCCAAGTCATAAACAACTTCATTACCCAAGGTACGGATTGGCTTAATGGTAATTGTTTCTTTGTAAATCTTACCATCAATATGCAGTTTGTATACATTGATATCAAATGTAGCGTATGTTACTTCATCAGACAATTTAGTTACTTTGAAAGTACCATTACTCTTATCTGCAGAGAAGCCAAAGAACTTAGCGATAGTTGGATCTACAGCTTCTACATAGTAGTCATAAACGAACTTCTCGTTTTCATCAAAAGTAATAACATTGTCTTTGTTTAAGTTTACTTCATAGTATTTCTTACTACTATCTTCACTATCGACTACTATTTCCTTTCCATCCACTGTGGCAACTTTTCCTTCGACAACTATAGCTTCTGATGTAGTAACATCCAAATTGTAATTAGAAATGAAACCACTCTTTTCTACCAAAGCGTATAGTCCATTAGTAAACTGGCCTGTATACTTACCAGCACCAGTGTATACAGCATCTGTATTGTCTAATGCAATAGCATACATGCCATTTGCGCCTCTAGACAATAGACCCTTATATTCAGTAGCAGCACTTAAAGAAACAGGAAGAACTGCGTTTTTAGAATTTTTCAAAGAGAAACTCATATCAGCTGCATCAGCACCTGCATCAATACGAGCCATCAAATATGTGTTATTAGGAGCCAAAGTAGTTAATACCTGTCCTTTAGCTACAGTTTTCTGTGCAGACCAAGTAGTTTCTTTATTATGATCCCAAGTCTGAATAATTTTCTTTACAAAAGCATATTCTATATTAAGTGTAGTTCGAATATCACTTCCTTGAGATAAACCCTTATCCATTTTATCCAAAGCAGCCCATCCCAATAATTCTACGTCGGTCAATGTAGCACCTGCAGTAGGCAATTTTATAGCCTGCATTTTGCCATCGGCATCGGGTACATTCAATGTGTAAACGCCATCGGCTTCTACTACATAAGTAGCACCAAGCGCTTTGTATTCAGAAACAACTTCATTACCATCCTTGTCGTAGAACACCCACATTCCGGCTTCGTTAACAAAAGGAACTTTTACCTTGCCTAAATCATCTTTCTTAACAGCAACATACTCTGTCTTCTTACCGTCAAGATACCAGTAACCATCTTTTACCTCAACAATAGTACCGTTGCCATCCTTACCTGGAGTACCCGGCTCACCTTGTGCACCATCTTTACCATTAACGATAGTGTAAGTCTTTCCGTTGCTGAAAGTAACCTTGAAACCACCTTCTACGTCAACAAGTTCAGTAACCCAGTTACCGCCATCTACTTCTGTCTGCAAAGCTGCCAGCTGAGACTTGATGTCTGTCAACTCCTTGTTGATAGCATCGATGTCATCATCATAGTCTTTACAAGATACAAATGTTCCTGTCGAAGAAACCATCAAGGCTCCGAACAGGATTGCACTTAAAAATTTTTTGTTCATAATAGAAAAACTTTAAATTTATAAATTTAAAAACTCAAAATGTTTATTGTTATAAAAGGACTTAATTGCGTTGAATCATAAAAGGATTTCGACTCTGCGATATATATTGCAGGGGAGTCATGCCAACTACTTTTCTGAACGCCACATAGAACACGCTCTTGGAGGCGAACCCGCAACGGCTGAAAAGCTCATTCACCGGGCAATCTTTACCGTCCAGCAACTCCTTCGCGCGAACCACCCTGTAGGAATTTATTAACCGCTTGAAATTGCATCCGAAGTAGTTGTTCACCGCATTACTCAGGTAGGTCGTATTCGTGCCGACTATTGAACTAAACTTTTCTAAAGAGAGTTTTGAATCCAAATATACTTTTCTGATTTCTAGGTTATACAAAATGCTTTTATAGATCTCAAAATCAACTTTTCTTCCGGGCGCTCCTTTCTCGGTAGACAGTGTATTCCACTGCCGTTCTGCATCTTTAAACAGCTTTTCTTTCTGCGTTGTAGTAGAAAGCTCATTGCTTTGCGTTTGAAATAGAACATCCATATTTTAGTCAGTTTCTATAATAGCCATAATTTCATCGGACAAAAGTACCCATTTTACTCTATTCTGCAAGACTTTCCACTAAAAATCTTTATAAAATACAGGAATATTTTAAGAAATAGGAATATCTCTATATTCTTTACCTTACAAACAACCATAGAAAGCCCCATAGACCTATTAAAACAAGACATTACTTTCACTATACACCTTAATATAATAGCATAAGTACGCCGAAGAAGTTAAACTTATAACAGTCAAAATATAGCTTAGTCTCTATAAAGCGGAATCCAGAACTTGTAAATTATCCCTTTATTCAACAAAACAAACCAGAAAAGAACAAAATAATCCAATATAAATATGTCATTCATTTTCTAATTAAGAATTATTCAAACTCCCTAAACATGGGATTTTTTTGTTCATCCCTAAATACATTTTAACTAATATAGCTTACCGTATCACTTCTATTAACTAAAATAGAAAAAAAGATATTTAATAATAATTTTTTACATTCATATAAAGACAATTTTTATCACCTTTACACATCTTATCTATATATTTGGCTACCTTTGGACAAAAGTCACTATATTTGCGTTTATGAAAACATATACAAGCAATCACATCGTATTTTTTTCGCCTACACATACGTCTGCGAAAATAGCCCGTGCCATCGGAGAAAGTATAGGTATGGGCAGAAGAATAGAAATAGATCTCACTACGGATGAGAATAGTAGCCCGATAGAAATCAAAGATTCTATCACGATCATTGCAGTTCCTGTGTATGCAGGCAGGGTAGCCCCAATAGCATTGCAACGGCTACGAAGATTAAAAGGCAACAATGCTCCGGCTATCTTAGTCGCTGTATATGGTAACCGCGATTACGAAGATGCACTGGTCGAATTGAGAGATGAAACTATTCAATTGGGATTCACCCCACTGGCTGCCGGTGCCTTTATTGGTGAACACAGCTACAGCCGTCCTAATATGCCCATTGCAGAAGGCCGTCCGGATGTTACCGATTTACAGATTGCGGAACAATTTGGAAAAGACTGTCTGACAAAACTGGAGAAGGATGAAACATTATCCGATTTTTACCTAAAAGGAAACATACCTTATCGCTTTGTTGGCCCCTCTACTCCTGCCGCTCCAGTCTGCACTGAAGGATGTTTCGCCTGTGGCGAATGCATCGAAGTATGTCCTACTCATGCCATTGCTTTAAGCGATGAAGGAAAAATAGAAACAGAGATTACCAAATGCATCAAGTGCTGCGCTTGCGTAAAAGAATGCCCTAATGGTGCACGAGTTTTTGATACTCCTTACACCCCCATGCTACACCAAAAATGTGCGGCACGCCGTGAACCTGAACTATTTATATAATGAATAACAGAGATAAAAGAGTCCTGGTAGGAATGAGTGGCGGAATAGACAGCTCCGCCACGTGCATCATGCTGCAAGAACAAGGATATGAAGTGGTAGGAGTTACCATGAGAACGTGGGATGTCCCTTCCCGCTTTTCCACCCCCGGTCAAGATGAACCTGATGATGTACTGGAAGCAAGGGCCTTGGCAGAACGGTTGGGAATAGAACACCATGTAGCTGATGTGAGGAAAGAGTTCAAACAGATTATTGTAAAACACTTCATAGATGAGTATATGCAAGGAAGAACTCCCAATCCTTGTGTCCTTTGCAATCCGCTATTCAAAGAGCGAATTCTCTGTGAATGGGCAGACCAAACGAATTGCGCCCATATCTCTACCGGGCATTATTGCAGACTGGAAGAACGGAAGGGAAAACTGTATATAGTAGCGGGAGATGACCAGACAAAAGACCAATCCTATTTTCTATGGAAACTTCCTCAGGAGATACTTCAACGTTTTCTCTTTCCACTGGGAACTTATACCAAGCAGGAGGTACGGGAATATCTCCGACAAAAAGGATTCGAAGCGAAAGCCCGTGGAGGTGAAAGTATGGAAATCTGCTTTATAGAAGGGGATTACCGAAACTTTCTGCGTTCGCAATGCCCGGATATTGACACCCAAGTAGGACCGGGATGGTTTGTAAATAGCAAAGGTGTCAAGATAGGTCAGCACAAAGGCTTTCCTTATTATACAATAGGCCAACGGAAAGGATTGGAAATCGCTTTGGGGCATCCAGCATACGTACTACGCATCAATGCAGAAAAGAATACAGTCATGTTAGGAGATGCCGAGGAACTTAAAGCAGAATATATGTTGGTAGAAGACTATCATATCACAGAAATGCAGGATTTACTGCAATGCAAGGACTTGTCAGTACGTATCCGCTATCGCAGCAAGCCTATTCCGTGTCAAGTGCTCGTATTAGATGAAAAACAACTATTGGTCCGTTTCCTTTCCGAAGCATCCGCCATCGCTCCCGGACAATCAGCCGTTTTTTACGAGGGGAAACGAGTATTGGGAGGTGCATTCATAGCTTCACAGCGCGGCATCCGAAAAATTGCCGCAGATAACCAAGATAAATTTTAGATGATGAAAACATATATCGGATATCTTATTTTCATGTGCAGCTTATTATTATGCAGTTGCCAACAGACCACAAGCAATCCTCGTTTCTACGACGAGGGCGTATCGCAAGAACTGGCAACACTGCGCAAACAGGAGATTAAGGAGTTGAAGTATAAGCTATATTTCTCCATTCCTGAACAGAAATCAGTACCGGTAAATGGAGAGATTACCATTGAATTTAATCTGGATGCACCGCAAGAAATTATTCTCGACTTCAGAGAAAAGCCTGAAAAAATAAAATCGGTATCCGTCAATGGACAAACTGCCCGTTATGAATTCCATAACGAGCACATCATCCTACCTGAAAAAAACATAGTAGAAGGAAAAAATAATATCACGATCAAATTTATTGCCGGAAACCAGTCGCTAAACAGAAATGATGAATTTCTGTATACGCTATTAGTGCCAGACCGTGCCCGTACCTTATTCCCTTGTTTCGAACAGCCGAATCTGAAAGCCACATTTTCCTTACGACTGGATATACCAACAGAATGGAAAGCTGTTTCCAATACCTATATTACTAAAGAAGAAACAAAAGGCAACTGCAAAACAGTAACTTTTGCCCCAACTGAACCATTAAGCACTTATCTTTTTTCCTTTGTCACCGGTAAATTAGAACATCAAGAATATATAGAAGGTAACCGGAAAATCTCAGCATATTACCGCGAAACAGATTCTAAAAAAGTAGCTCAATTAGATACCATCTTCAAACAAGTGACCGCTTCGCTGAACTGGCTGGAAGAATATACCAATGTTCCCTATCCTTTTGCCAAATACGATTTTATTATCTTGCCGGGATTCCAATATGGAGGTATGGAGCACACAGGCGCCACCTTATATAATGACACGCAAATGTTCCTAAGCGAAAATCCCACTCCGGATGAAGAACTTCGCCGAACCCAATTAATCGCCCACGAAACCGCCCACATGTGGTTCGGAGATTTAGTAACGATGAACTGGTTTGATGATGTCTGGACTAAAGAGGTATTCGCCAATTATTTTGCAGCTCTGATTACCGAACCATTATTCCCGCAAGTCAATCACCAGCTGAATTGGATGAAGACTTATACAGCCGCATCCTTGTCAGAAGACCGTACACCCGGAACCACTGCTATCCGGCAACCGCTAGATAACCTTCAAAATGCAGGATTAATTTATGGACAGATCATTTATAACAAAGCTCCTGTCATGATGGTAAAACTGGTGGAATCAATGGGAAAAGAAGCATTTCGGGAAGGGATTCAAGAATATTTAAAAACTTACGCTTACGCCAACGCCACTTGGGATGACTTGATACAAATTCTAGACAGTAAAACAGAGCAAGATCTAGCCGCTTTCAGCGATGTATGGGTAAACCAAAAAGGAATGCCGATAATCAAATTCGAAATATCAGACAAACAGTTGACCATACATCAGCAAGATCCATATCAAAGAGGATTAAACTGGCCTCAAAAATTCAATATCACCCTTTGCGGAACAAGGGACACAACGATAGAAGCCAGTCTGACAGACAGCTTATGCCGTATTACGTTACCCTTTACCCCCACCCGTATTCTGCCCAATACGGACGGGAGAGGATATGGTTTGTTTGTTCCTGACAACAACAGTCTCCATTGGCTGCTGGAACATTGGCAAGAAATAGACAATGAAACAACCCGACAGGCAGTTTTAATGATGATGCATGAAAATTATCAAGCAAAAGGAATTCCGAATACTGCATGGATGAATGCATTACTCAACGGAATACATTGTGAAAAGAACCCGTTGATAGCTTCAACATTAACCAATTACCTGTCCTCTCCTCTGCAAGAGATATCTTCGGCAGAACGTGATAAAATAGAAAATGAGCTTTATAAACTCAGCCATTCTCATCCGATTCCTTCTTGTCGCATCCAGTTATTACGCCTTCTGATTACAGAAGCAGCAAGTCCGACTATGATTCAGTGCCTCTATTCCTTATGGGAAACCGAAAGAGTCCAACAATTAAATGAAAGAGATTACACTACATTGGCCTACGAACTGGCCTTGCGCATACCTGAGCAAGGAAAAGAAATACTTCAGACACAACGCCAACGCATCCACAATCCGGACCGTCTACGCCAATTCGATTTCATATCACGTGCGATGACTGCCGATACTTTAAAATTGGACAGTTTATTCCGATCTTTATTGCAAGCGGAAAACAGAAGGATTGAGCCTTGGGCAGCTACAACCTTAAGCTATCTGAATCATCCTACAAGACAAGATTATGCGGTGAAATATATCCGTCCGGCATTGGAAAAACTGACAGAAGTTCAACGCACCGGAGATATCTTTTTCCCTCGCAATTGGGTCGGGGCTTTATTAAGGAATCACGATAGCGAAGCGGCCTACAAAGAAGTAGAAGCTTTTTTATCGGTTTATCCCGACTATCCGCCTTTATTAAAAAACAAAATACTGCAAGCGGCTTATCCTCTTTACAGAAAATATGCAGATAAGAAAAAATAAACTGAAAGAATCAAGGATTCATTACACCTTGATAGACAGCATGGCGTAATGTACCCTTTTCATCATCGCTATCATAGTCCCAGTACATAGCCCCCAGCATCCCTTTCTGATGCAGGAACTGGCACTTGAATGCGATGGACTGGGCATTCTCATAATTAACGACCACATGTCCTTGCGAATTTATCATATAAGGAACTTGTGCCGCACTATCCCAACAACTCTGTAAAGAATCCAAAGCGATAATATGACGATAATCCAATAATTCTGGAGCTTCATTAGTCCCATGCCCATAGAACGGAATACCCAATACCAAGCGTCCGACAGGAAAACCTGCGGCAACATGGGCGGCAACCGCATCCTCGCAAGACCATTCCTCAGTCATTTCCGAACGGTACAAGGCCGAATGGTGATTAGGAGATTCCTCCATATCGTATGTCATGATATTGACATAATCCACATAAGGTTCGACAGCCTTTAAGTTGTAATATTTGGCACCTGCCTGTGTAGCAATGGTCAGCAGTTTGTCTTTACCGATAGCATAGCGTATATCCTTCATCAACAAAGAAAAGTTATCAGTATCTTCCGGCGAAAAAGATACACCGGCAGTTCCTATACCGGGATATTCCCAATCTATATCAATTCCGTCCAAATCAAACTGGTCTATCACCCGTTTACAATCTGCGGCAAACGCCATACGTGTACTATCTGTCTGTGCCATCTCACTAAACCGACTGCTTCCCCACCCGCCTACGGACAGTAAAACTTTCAAAGACGGTTTTTTTTCACGCAGCCCCACTACCATTTGCAAACGTGGTTCATTATCTATACGTATTCCTTTGAAATTATCTGTAACATGCCCGAACGCATAATTAATATGAGTCAAACATGCCGGATCAGGCGTACTTTCTCCCCATGAGGTGACATATGCCAAAACCACATATTTCGATTCATTCTCCGCTACCTCAATCTGCGAAGACCGCTTTTTGTCCTGACAGGCAACCACCAGCAGCAAAAAGGAAAGACCTGCTATTAATTTAAAGGTTCTCATACATAATAAAAGAGTTTAAAACAATGAGAGCTATCCGATTTATCTGTAACCGGCAGCAAACTCTTTTGAAATCGAATTATTCAAACTCATACAAACATCGGCACTGAAATCCTTTCCACAACGAATCACATGGTCCCAGTCATCTTCCGACAGTTCATCCAAATCATCCCGGCGGATACGATATTTTAGCAATCCGAAAACTACTCCGGCGTTAAAATTATCTCCGGCTCCCACCGTACTGACAGTCTGCAAAGGATCCACTTCATAATGCTTTTTTATATTCTTTGTATACAGGCGAATTCCTCTTCCACCGTGCGTGCAAATAAAATGCGGACAATAAAATTCAATCTTACTTTTATAAACCTTATCCGCATCTGTCAAACCAAACATATTCTCAAAATCCTCAACGGAGCCGCGAATGATATCAGCATATTCAAAATTCTCAAGAATAACAGGAAGCAGCTTTATCGCCTCGTTCTTGTGAGTACTGCGGAAATTCACGTCATAATAAATGATAGCCCCTTTTTCACGAGCTTTATCCAACAGTTCTTTCACCTTATCACGCAATTGAGGCGTTACAGCATAATAAGAGCCGATCATCACAATGTCATCCCGATGTATTTCAGGCATTGTCACATCCAGCCTCAACCGTGGATAATCTTTATAAAAAAGATATTCAGCATCATTCTGTTCATTCAGAAAAGCTAAAGACACAGGTGACTTTCCTTCAGGAAACACGTTCACATGATCTGTGCTTACTCCATTCTCTCGCATAAATTTCAGAATGATATCGCCCACTTTGTCATTTCCCGTTTCACTGATAAAAGTTACATTGACTCCCAAACGCCCCAATGAAATAATTCCATTGAAAACCGAGCCACCAGGAACTGCTGCCGTAGGTTGGCTATCTTTAAAAAGAATATCCAGAATGGTTTCACCTATACCTATTACTTTTCTCATTTTTATATTTACGATTTATATACATAAAACCGGAACACAAATGACACAAATCCTTTAATAAAATTCTATTTGCATTATTTGTGTCATTTGCGTTCCGGTTCTATTTTATTTTACTTACTTAACTCGCGTGAACGCTCACCTAAGTACCCTCCATGATGGCGTTTGCTATACTCTTCGATGGTAAAACCGGTCCTTTTCATGGTTTCCACTACCAAAATATCACCTATCACGGTCATAACTGTAGTTGAAGTTGTGGGGGTCATACCCAAAGCACACACTTCATCAGGATGCCCGGTGCATAAACAAATATCAGACTCCCGGGCCAATGGACTATCCGCATTTCCGGTAATAACAATATATTTCAAATTTGGGTTCAAATTATGTGCAAGTTGTGTCAGTTCCACAATTTCACGGGTTTTTCCTGAATTAGAAATCAGAAGCAGCAAATCATTCTCCTGCAAAATTCCCAAATCCCCATGTTGGGCTTCGCTGGGATGTAAAAACACTGCCGGAATACCTGTAGAGCAAAAAGTCGTAGCTATATTCATAGCTATCTGTCCGGCCTTACCCATACCGGTAGTCACCAGCTTTCCTTTTTTACGGTGTATTTGCTCAACTATCAATTCCACTGCTTTCTCATAAGCATCAGTTATAGGAATATTCAAAACAGCCTGAGCCTCTTTCTGCAACAATTCGTGTATAGATGTCATCATAATAGGTTACATGAATATTATTTAAGTAGTTCGGTTAGTTCTCTCAAGTCATTGGCAACAGCAAAATAACTGTTCAACGGATGATGGGCAAAATGCTGCCTCTCCAATCCGGCCAAAAAGTCGATAATGCCATTCCAAAAGCCATTTATATTATAAAAAATTACTTTTTTACGATGATAGTCCAGCGTAGCGGCCGCCATTACATGAAAAACCTCATCCAGTGTACCCACTCCTCCCGGCAAAGCTATCACTACATCCGATTCATTCAACATCACATCTTTACGGTCACTCAAATTATCCGTACGGAAAGTCACATCCACCAAATCGCTGGCTCGTCCACGTTCTTCCAGCTTGGTCGGAATAACTCCCATTATCATCGAACCGTTGTCTTTGGCTGCCTTGGCAATACATTCCATCAATCCGATATTAGCACCTCCATACACTAACGTCTTCTTGTTTTGTCCCATCCAAACGCCCAACTCACGTGCTTTTTCAAAAAACACAGGCTCTATATTCTCGGATGCGGAACAGAAAATAGCAATTTTATCCATCATCTTGTTTTCTGTTAGTAAATACAAATATCTGCATTTTTTGAAGAACGGCAATAACTTTTGTTGTATTTTTGCCAACCGAAACTTATTTGAAGCAAAAAACAATGTCATACAATACTTTCACCTTGCCTAACGGGCTGCGCATTATTCACGCTCCCAATCAGTCTAATGTAGCCTATTGCGGCTTTGCCGTCGATGCCGGAACCCGTGATGAAAACGAACAGGAACAGGGAATGGCCCATTTCGTGGAACACCTTATCTTTAAAGGAACACAAAAAAGACATGCATGGCACATCCTGAACCGCATGGAAAATGTAGGCGGAGATTTAAATGCATATACGAATAAGGAAGAAACAGTGATATACAGTGCTTTTCTGGTAGAACACTTCTCACGGGCAGCAGAACTGCTGGCAGATATTGTATTTCACAGCACCTTCCCACAACATGAGATTGACAAAGAAGTGGAAGTGATTATTGATGAAATACAAAGTTATGAAGACAGTCCGTCAGAACTGATTTTTGATGATTTCGAGGAATTGATTTTTCCCAATCATCCTTTGGGAAGGAATATTTTGGGCAAACCGGACTTATTGCGTAGTTTCAAAAGTGGACACGCCTTGAATTTTACTTCCCGTTTTTACAAAGCTACCAATATGATCTTTTTCATTCAAGGCAATATAGACTTTAAGAAAGTGATACGCACCATAGAGAAAGTGACAGCCGACATCCCTTTTTCCATTACCGAACGCCAACGGACAGAACCTTTTCTCTATATTCCTAAGACATTGACACTGAATAAAGAAACACATCAAGCCCATGTAATGATAGGTAGCCGGGGATATAATGCATATAATGAAAAACGAACCGGACTTTACCTGCTGAACAATCTGCTGGGAGGACCCGGTATGAACAGCCGGCTGAACGTTTCCTTGCGCGAACGCCGGGGGCTGGTCTATAACGTAGAAGCCAATCTGACCTCATACACAGACACAGGAGTGTTCTGCATCTATTTCGGAACAGATCCGGAAGATGCAGACCGTTGCATCGGACTAGTTCATAAAGAATTGAAAAAACTGCGTGACAGCAAACTAAGTTCCTCACAACTGAGTGCAGCAAAAAAACAGATCATCGGACAAATAGGAGTTGCCGGAGACAATTTTGAGAACAATGCATTGGATATGGGAAAAACGTTCTTGCACTATGGTAAATTTGAAGGTCCGGAAGAAGTATTCAAACGGATAGAAATGCTGACAGCAGAACATCTGTGGGATATCGCCAATGAAATGTTCGATGAAAATTATCTTTCAACCTTGATATACCTATAAAAACAGGAAATCACCCTAAATTTCAAACATTACATTTCTCACAAATAAAAATCTAATTGTATTTTTGTAGAAATACCTTTAACTAATATCATTAATTTATGAAGAAACTTCAACTATGCATTTTAGGAAGCTTATTCGCAGCTTCCTTACAAGCACAGAGTACAGATTACACCAAAGGATTGAGCATCTGGTTTGATACCCCTAATAATTTGGACGGACGCGCTTCCTGGTATTCTCCTGCAACAGACAAAGCATGGGAAAACAACTCACTCCCCATAGGAAACGGCAGTTTGGGAGGCAATGTTATGGGATCTATAGCGGCAGAACGAATCACTTTAAACGAAAAGACACTATGGCGCGGAGGACCGAACACAGAAAAGGGAGCAGCTTATTATTGGAACGTAAATAAAGAGTCGGCACACCTGTTACCCGAAATCCGCCAAGCATTTACAGACGGTAACCAGAAAAAAGCAGAAGAACTTACCTGCAAAAATTTCAACGGACTGGCCGATTATGAGCCAAGCCGTGAAACACCTTTTCGCTTCGGCTCCTTTACTACATTGGGAGAAGCTTACATCGAAACCGGTTTAAGTGAAATCGGTATGACCGATTATAAACGCATCCTGTCTCTTGACTCGGCCATGGCAATAGTCAGTTTTCGCAAAGATGAAGTGAACTACGAGCGTAAATACTTCGTTTCCTACCCCGACAGCGTGATGGTACTGAAGTTCACAGCCGACCGTCCCGGCATGCAAAACCTGATATTCAGCTATGGCAGTAACCCTGAAGCCATAAGTGATATCAAAACAGACGGTCCCAATCGTTTGCTCTATACCGGTCGCCTCAAAAACAACCAAATGAAATTTGCTCTCCGCATACAAGCCATAAACAAAGGAGGAAGCCTAAACACGACTGATGGCAAATTCATTGTCCGCAATGCGGATGAAGTCATTTTTCTGCTAACCGCAGATACCGATTATAAACTCAACTTCAATCCAGACTTCAAAGACCCCAAGACGTATGTCGGTCCTGATCCGGACCAAACAACCCTGGCCATGCTAGACGCTGCCGCTGCCAAAAATTACAACGAATTATGCGAGCGACACAAAACGGACTATACCCAACTGTTTGGCAGAGTCAAACTACAACTGAACCCTCATGCTCCTATGACCTTGCAATATCCTGCCGTTACAGATCTTCCCACCCATCAACGTCTGGCACGCTATCGCAAAGGAAATCCGGACTACCGGCTGGAAGAAATCTATTATCAGTTCGGACGATACTTATTAATTGCCAGTTCACGCCCCGGCAATCTCCCGGCCAACCTGCAAGGAATGTGGGCCAACGGGGTAGATGGCCCATGGCATGTAGATTACCATAATAATATCAATATCCAGATGAACTACTGGCCTGCTTGCTCCACCAATCTGAACGAATGTGTATGGCCTTTGATAGACTTCATCCGTACCTTGGTAAAGCCGGGAGAAAAAACAGCCCAAGCCTATTTCGGCGCACGCGGATGGACAGCCTCCATATCCGGAAACATTTTCGGATTTACCTCCCCTTTGACCGATGAAAATATGTCCTGGAACTTTAACCCGATGGCAGGTCCCTGGCTGGCAACTCACATTTGGGAATACTATGATTACACCCGAGACAAAAAATTCCTGAAAGAAGTAGGCTATGATCTTATCAAGAGCAGTGCCAACTTTGCTGTAGACTATTTATGGCATAAACCGGACGGGACCTACACTGCTGCTCCTTCCACTTCTCCCGAGCATGGACCTGTAGACCAAGGAGCTACTTTTGTACATGCTGTAGTCCGCGAAATATTGCTCAACGCCATTGATGCCAGCAAAGCACTGGGTGTCGATTCCAAAGACCGTAAACAATGGCAATATGTACTGAAACATCTTGTACCCTATCAAATAGGACGTTATGGTCAGTTAATGGAATGGTCAACAGACATAGACGATCCCAAAGACGAGCATCGTCACGTCAACCATTTATTCGGACTGCATCCGGGCCACACCCTTTCACCAATTACTACTCCCGAATTAACCAATGCCGCCAAAGTTGTTTTAGAACACCGCGGTGACGGAGCTACCGGCTGGAGCATGGGATGGAAACTGAATCAATGGGCACGTCTGCAAGACGGCAACCACGCCTACAAACTATTTGGCAACTTACTAAAAAATGGAACTTTGGACAACTTATGGGATACCCATCCGCCTTTCCAGATTGACGGTAACTTTGGCGGAACTGCCGGTATCACAGAAATGTTGTTGCAAAGTCACATGGGATTCATCCAATTACTCCCAGCCTTGCCAGACGCATGGAAAGAAGGTTCTGTCAAGGGGCTTTGTGCCAAAGGTAACTTTGAAATTGACATTATCTGGCAGGATGGTAAATTAAAAGAAGCCGTCATTCTGTCCAAAGCCGGTGAGCCCTGCAATCTGAGATATGGTAACCTGACTTTTACCTTTAAGACAACTAAAGGAAAGACATATAAAGTAATGGTTGAGAATGAGAAACTGAAAAAAATCCCCTTATAAGGACAAAAAAACAGTCAGACAAATCCCCCTCATTTTTTAATCTATTTTGTCATTCTGAACACTATGTTATCTTTTACATCTGTTCAGAATGACAAATTATATATAATATCACAGTCATTCGGTTATCAATATCCTCTTTTCGCTTTGAATTTCAAAACCTATTTCTTATATTTGTACAAATATTTGTTTTAAGACCTTATCTGAATGAGAAAAACCGTCTATGTAATCCTGGTTCTATGTTGTTTTATCATAAAGACTTATTCCATCAACCGTCCTTATTATCATTTTAAACAACTTTCTATTAAAGAAGGACTTCCAACCTCTATTATATCCCTATACGATGACAAAAACGGTTCATTATGGGTCGGAACCACTCAAGGAATATATCGTTTCAATGGAGAAAAAATCAAGAAATATAATCTACCGTATTTATTACGTAAAAACAGCCATTACATCAACGATATTTTCGGAGATAATGAAGAACGGATATGGGCGATCACCTCACAAGGAATCAGTTATTATGAATATGAGAAAGATTCCCTGCAAATTTTTCTGCGACATAATCAGCCGGTAAAAGCTTCCATTATAACAACTGAAGGAAGCAAGCTGCTGATACCTGTAACCGACACATTGCTTGTATATGAAAAAGAATTAAAACATTCCAAAGCAATCCCTTTAAAAACAACAGGAATCCATATTATCAAGATGGAGCCTTTCGACTCCACTCATTACCTGATAATAAACAATGCATGGGAAATAAAGCTATTAAATAAACATACAGGAGAAATAACTGATTCTCCATTCGGTGAATTATCCAATGCATACGATCTATATAAGGATTCCTCCGGACGTTACTGGGTTTCCTTCTACGGGCAAGGAGTAAAATGTTATAATCAGGATGGACAACTGCTGACCTCCTATAATACCCGTAATTCAAACTTGAACAACGATATTGTTCTTGATATAACAGAATGGGATAAAGCCATTTGGCTGGCAACAGATGGCGGCGGAGTGAATATAATCTATCCGGACACTCATGATATTCAAATCTTATCAAACAAAGAAAACCGGCAATTCCCTGCCAATTCAGTCACATGCCTATGCCACAGCAACAACCACATGTGGATAGGTATGGTGCGGGAAGGCGTACTAGGAGCAGAAAAAGGTTTTATCACTACCTATACCAAAGCTGCACAAAACCCAGCCTCAGGCTTGTCCGACAAATGCCCCTTATGCCTATGGGAAGATAAAGACGGACGGATCTGGATTGGTACGGACGGAGGCGGTATCAACTGCTTTGACCCGCAAACGGAACGTTTTACCCACTATCCGCAAACATTGGGAGAAAAAATAGTATCCATTTGCCCTTTATCCGAAACCGAACTGCTAGCATCCAGTTTTTCAAAAGGAATCTTCCGCTTCAATAAAAAGACAGGAAACTACCAGCGCTTCTCTCTTCCGGACAAAGATGCAGAAGCAAAGCTGGCAAGCTCCAGTGCACCCACCAATATACGAGTTAATGATCGGAACGAAATAGAACTATACGGTAATGCTTTTTACCGATATATTCCCGGAAGCCAACAACTTATTCCCATCCACTTCAAGAACAAACAATTACAATATTCCTGGATCTATATTGGAAAATACCGTACTTATCCATTTTTTCATGACCGAAACAATGTATTCCAATACAACAAAGAGAAAAACGAATACGAAACCATAGCTTATGAGAAAAATAACCAGATATTAGCTGCAAGCATTGATTCTTTAGGGACTCTATGGATAGCCGAACCTAATGGAGTCACCAGAATTCACCTGCCCTCAAACCGTAAAGAGCCATTAAAGCTACCCGATGGAAATGACGTAATCACTTCTTTAGTCATTGACCATGAAGGCATCGTATGGATGGGGTCATTGGGAATCATATACGCTTATAATCCACATAAAAATCATTTTGTCATCTACAATGAGATGGACGGCATATTACCTAACGACTTTTTAGCCAAACCTGCATTGGTGGCAAGTGACGGCAACATATATATGGGTGGCTCCGAGGGATTGGTACGAATCAACAAAGCTTTAAAACCAGCTTCGGCTCCACCTCCCATCACACTTAAGTTGCAAGAAATAGCATTGAACGGCACAACAGTTCACTTCATCCCCCGATCAACTATGGAAATTCCTTATAATTTCTCCTCCCTAAAAATACATACACAACTGGAAGGGGGAAATGTATTTCACAAGCGCATCTACCGGTTCCGCATAAAAGGGCTGAACACAGAATACACAGAAACATCCCGTCCCCATCTTGTTTTACATACCATTTCTCCGGGCGACTATAAAATAACGGTTCAATGTACACAGAACGATGGTAGCTGGAGTCCTGAATTCACTTTGCTGAAATTCACTGTCCTTCCTCCGTGGTGGCAACAATCCTGGTTCATCCTATTATGTGCGGTCATCATCATTCTTTTCATTATCTATATCATAAAAGCTCACGACCGTCAACTGAAACGGAAATACAAGGAACAGGAACGTACCATCTACAAGGAAAAAGTGAAAGCTTTGATCAATATCAACCATGAACTGCGTACCCCTTTAACCTTAATTTATACACCGTTGAAACAACTTACAAACAGCAAACAAATCCCCTATGAACTCCGTGGCAAACTATATGGTGCGTTCAAGCAAGCACGACAAATGAAAAACATCATTGACATGATTCTGAATATGCGCAAGATGGAAGTAGAGAAAAATATCCTGCGCATGTCTTCCACGCCCTTCAACGAATGGTTGCAAAGTATCCTAAATGATTTCAAGGATGAACTTTCGTTACGTAATATCTCATTGGCATTTACTCCTGACACTACCATAGAAACTATGTATTTTGACCGCAGTCAATGTGAAATCGTCGTTAACAACCTATTGACAAATGCCTATAAATTCAGCGAAGAAAATTCTACTGTCACTGTTTCCACTTACCTCGAAGGTAATGGAAGCCGTGTACGGGTAACTATAAAAGATGAGGGAATAGGTCTTCAAGAAGAAGATATAGCCAATTTATTCACTCGCTTCTATCAGGGTAAACATAGCTTTCAAGGTAACGGAATCGGCTTGTCATACGCCAAACAACTGGTAGAAATGCACGGAGGCATCATCGGAGCCCAAAATAATGAAACCAAAGGAGCGACTTTCTTTTTCACATTACCGTATAGACAGGAAGCCGCCGACATTCAATCTACACCTCAAACCTATTTGAATGATGCATTGCATCTATCAGCCGACATCGATTACAAACAACCTCAACAAGACAGCATAGAGAAATTTCATTCTATTCTAATAGTGGAAGATGATCGTGACTTATGTAATTACCTGATTTGCAACCTACAAGTTCTGTTTGAAGAAGTCTATGAAGCTCATGATGGCATGGAAGCTCTTCCTATCCTTACGTCACAACGCCCCCAAATTGTATTAAGTGATGTCAAAATGCCCCGCATGAACGGATTTGAACTATGCCGCTATATCAAACAAAAACCAGACTTAAACTATATGCCTGTGATACTGCTTACTTCCTGTGTCGATGACGCCAGTATAGAAGAAGGATACAAAACAGGAGCAGAAGCCTATATAACCAAACCGTTTGACATGGATTTACTTTCTATCCAGATACAGAATATCATGCATAATCACAACATCGTGAAAAAGCACTATGCCACCATAGATATCCCTATACCCAAACAAGAAAATCTGAATCACATCAATGAGCAGCTGATGCTTCAATTCAGCCGCATTGTCAATGAAAATATCAGCAATGTGGATATGGATGTCAATTTCATAGCAAAGCAAATGGGAATGAGCCGTGCGTCACTCTACAACAAGACTAAAGGAATGATGGATATAGGCATCAGTGAATACATCATAAAATGCCGTTTGGAATATGCCCGTAAATTACTAGATGCCACCACACTATCCATAAGCGAAGTAGCAGAACAGTCAGGATTCAAGCATTCACGCAATTTCAGCACTGTATTCAAAAATGCAATGGGAATGAGTCCGTCCGATTATAGAAAAAAAGATTCCCGACCTTCTTGAAAACAGAAAGACCGGGAATACTTCATGCTATGTTAAATTTAGGTCAGATTAGGTTGTCAATCCTTGTAAATGTTACGAATAGGGTCATCATACTGAACTTGGAGACGTAATAATTCCGTCTTCAATTCTTTAACCAACTCTTCCGTTCCAGGTTGTCCGTAGATATTATGCATCTCCATAGGATCTTCCTGTAAATCATATAGTTCCCAACAGTCTATATCATTATAAAAATGCATCAATTTATAACGTTCTGTACGTACACCATAATGGCGGCGGACAGCATGTTCAGCCGGGTATTCATAAAAATGATAATACAATGATTTACGCCAGTCAGGCACTTTCTCCCCCTTCAGCAAAGGCAAGAAAGAAACTCCATGCATATCTGCCGGTACCTCCACCCCTGCAAGATCCAATATAGTAGGACCATAATCAATATTTTGCACCATCTCATCAACATCACCTTTCTTTCCTCCCGGCAAACGGACCAGCAAGGGGGTACGGAAAGACTCTTCGTACATGAAACGCTTGTCAAACCAACCATGTTCTCCCATATAGAATCCCTGGTCGGAAGTATAGACAATCATCGTATTTTCCATCAATCCGTTCTCTTCCAAATACTTCAAAACACGCCCCACATTACGGTCTATGGAATGGATAACCCGCATATAATCATGCATATATTGCTGATATTTCCACTCAGCCAAAGCCTTACCCGTTAACTTATCCTGTTTGAATTTGGCAATGATAGGATCATAATGCTTGTCCCAAACAGCCTTCTGTTCCGGATTCAGAGCATTATACATATTTCTGCCCGCTTCTTCCAGTCCCGTTGTGGTATGGATCTCATTCTCCTTGTCCGCCATCTTCAGGTCATACACCAAATCCATATCCTTTATAATGCTCATTTCCTGCTTGGATGCAGGAATTCTGCCTTCATATTTATCATAGAAGTTCTCTGGCATCGGATAAGTTACATCATCATACAAGTCAAGGTCACAAAGATCAGGCATCCAGGTACGATGAGGCGCCTTATGATGAATAAAAAGACAGAATGGTTTACTCTTGTCCCGGATGCTGTCCATCCAATTTATTGCCAAATCTGTCACAATATTGGTAGCATAGCCTTCCCGTTGTACCCGTTCGCCATTTTTAATAAATTTCGGATTATAATAATCCCCTTGTCCTATCAGGATGTCCCAATAATTAAATCCGGTAGGTTCAGATACCAGATGCCATTTACCGATCATAGCAGTCTGATAGCCATTAGCCTGAAGCAGTTTCGGGAAAGTCTGCTGGTTACCGTCAAATGTGGTGGTATTATCCGTAAATCCATTGGCATGACTATGTTTACCGGTCAGCATACAGGCACGGCTGGGACCACTCAGGGAGTTTGCCACAAAACTATTTGTGAAACGGACCCCTTCATTGGCTATCCGGTCAATATTGGGTGTCTGCATATAACGTTGGTCATATGCACTGATAGTCTGAAAAGAATGGTCATCACACATGATATACACAATATTCATGCTTTTTTTCTCATTCCCGCCGCTCTCTTTCTTTACCTTGCAGGAAGGCAGCGATGACAACATCGCTGCTCCCGTCAAAGAATACAATACACTACTGGTTATTCTATTCATTTTTATATAACTTTGGATTCATTCATCACTTCCTTACCAACCGGGATTCTGTTCCCACATGCCATCCATTACATTAATCATACGCTCCTGGATAGGCAACAAATAATCCCGGTTCGGTTTAAACTGCCATCCATTCGGCATTGTAGAAGGAGGCACCGGTAATATGTAACGTTCAGCATCATCAGGGCTGCCTGTCAAAAACATATTATTTCCAGATGCCTGGTCATATTTCAACTCTGGCCCGTATTGTTCCGGCAAGTTACTGCCTATAAACAAAGCACCATGTGCGCGGTTACCTATAATCAACTCCTCGGCAGCGGCCCAGCGCATGATATCAAATACCCGACGACCTTCCAATGCTTTTTCCACCCGGCGTTCGCGGCGTACAGCTTGGATATATTTATCCAGATTTCTAAACGGATACTCCGCAGAAGTATTATATTCACGGTCGAAATCAATATCCGGCATACCGGCACGCTCGCGCAAAGGATGCAATATCTCTATAATCTTGCCCGCATTAGCCGCCCCGTTCTTCTCGGCCAGCGCTTCCGCATAATTCAACAAAACATCAGCGTAACGGAACTGAATGGCAGGAGTAGAGCCTTTATATTCCGAGATATAATCTCCAGTATAATCTATCTGTACATGTTTCAACATCACATAACCGGTCATGTTCGTTCCAAACGCTGAACCATCGCCAGCCAACGAGGGGAAACCGACAACGTACGGATTACCAGCCCCAGCAGGTTGCATGCGCTGTCCAGGCAAGGCCACAGTCTGCGACAAACGGGGGTCTCGGACAGTAGGAAGCAACTCCGTAGGATAGACACGCTTGGCATCAAGAAGCTCTTTCCCAACCAAAGGCCGGCCGTCTATCGTCAAATAATCATCTACTAAAGATGCCGTAACCCCCACATTACCTCCACCTGTATTCAAATAACGAGTGACACTATTGCCCACCTGATCTCCATCATACATCTTAAACCAAAGAATTTCAGGATTAGCAGTCAGATCAGGAGTTTCAAAAATGCTCCTATAATCATTCTCCACATTTCCGGTATTATATATTTTCCATACTCCCCGTTGACGCACTTCTTCAGCAGCAGCGATAGACTGATCCAAATAGTTGTCTATCTTTGCCATTAACTCTGCCTCTCCAAGTTCCGTATCATAAAACTTTTCGGGTTTGTTTTTTTCCTTAGCATAATGCCATTTTTCCCATGTAGCCTCAAAGAGAGCGACTTCACTCTTCAACGCACGGGCTACATCCTTGTGCAGACGCATGGATGACGAATTATTCTGCTCCTTCATCAGTGAAATGGCCATATCCAAATCTGCCAAAATCTTATCGGCAATAAATGTACGGCTCTCGCGAGGCAACATCATTACTTCCAGATTTGGTTCTAGCGGGGTGTCTACCCATGCCAACCGACCATAGTCTGAAAACATGGAATAATAAAACCAAGCACGGAAATAATAGGCCTCACCCATCAGATGATTATACTCTACACTGCCTTTTTCCGGACAGTCACCGGCATTATTTATCAAAAAATTAATGTTACGAATATGTGTATAATTATCTAAAGCCACCGCATTGCTCAACGAAGTTAATCCCATCAGGCGCGAATTGACAGCAGCAGATGCCAAATTATCACTGTTAACATCATTACCGGCAATACCACCTCCACCACCAGCCATGAACCCTTGCGTACGGACACCAAATTCATAATAGCGGTCTATATAGTTTCTTATTTCGCCTGTACTGCGAAACGGTTCGGCCGTAGACAATACTCCCTCGGGCATTTTATCCAAATCATAGCAAGCCGTAAAACAGAATGCCAAAGCCAACCCCAATAATATATTTCTTTTTTTCATAAGATATCAAAATTATAAATTAACAATAAAGCCTAAGGACAATACGCGGTTCATCGGATAGTTCTTTCCTCCCTCACTTGTATATGAGTTGGAACTAAAAATGGCTTCCGGATCAAACATACCTTTCAGTTTGGTAAATGTCAACAGATTCTCTCCGGAAAAGAACACCTGCACTTTCTGCAAGCCAGCTTTGTGTACCCATGAATTAGGCAGGTCATAGCTTAAAGTCAGATTCTTCAACCGGCAATAAGCTGCATTCTGCAAATACAAATCAGTACGCTGTATATTTTTATCCTGATAAGGAGCTACTCCACCCGCAGAATTAATATAAGGTTTCGGATAATAAGCTCCCGGATTGTCCGGTCTCCAATAATCCATATGTTCCTTGAAAACAGTAACTTGAGCATAAGGTCCAAATCCCCAGAAATATGCGCCACCGGCAACCCAGTCACGTTTGCCCACACCTTGGAACATAACACTCAGACTTAATCCTTTCCAACTGATATATCCATTGAAAGTGTACTGATAACGTGGGGTTGTATTACCAATTATAGTCTGGTCTCCCATATCACCATCCACCAGTCTATTGTCTCCCCTGTCAATGACTTTATTGCCATCCAGATCTATATACTTCACATCTCCCGGTTCCCACAGTTTTCCACTGATATAGCTTAAATCATACTCCGCATTGTAAGCGTCAGCTTCTTCTTGTGTCTGAATCAGACCTTCGGCCCGATATCCCCATATTTCACCTACTTTACGGCCTGTATACCAGCTTCCGTAAGGATCATTCTTTTTAGCATTAGCATATTCCGTCACTTCGGAAACAGCATCTGAAACCGACCCTCCGACACTATAATCAATATCGTTACCTATTTTTCCACGATAATTCAAAGACAACTCCCAACCACGGTTACGCATACGGGCGTTATTAGCCTGTGGAGCTACCGCACCAAACATATCGGGAAACTCCAGCCCCGGTCCCAACATATCTTTTGTATCACGCTGGAATATATCTACGGTTCCGGTCAAAGCGTTTCCAAAGAAACCAAAATCCAATCCGATATTTTTGCTTTCCACCTTCTCCCAAGTAGTATTCGGGTCAATAACAGGAGCGGGATTGGTATAAATATGACGACCGTCGCTAAATATATATCCTCCCAAACCACCATTCAGTGACATATTGGAAGCAAAAGTATATAAACCGGCATCTGCCTGATTACCTAACAAACCATATGATACACGCAATTTCAAATTAGAAAGGAAATCGGCTGCCGGTTCCATAAATTTCTCCCGATAAATATTCCATCCCAAAGATGCGGAAGGGAAGAATCCCCAGCGGTTTCCTTTAGCAAAGCGAGAAGACCCATCATAACGGCCGTTCAATTCCAACAGATAGCGACCGTCGTAGTCATAATTGATACGCCCAAAAAAGCCTCGTGTAGCCCATCCGTTACGAGTATCCACTACCACTTTATCACCTGTACCCATACCCAAATTAGGGTTGTTTGTAGAATACAAGCCTGTAATAGAGTTCTTCATATAGCTATAATCATTATCCTCTTCTTGATACCCCCCCATTAATGTAAAGTTATGATGATCATTCAGAGTGAACTGGTAGTTTGTATAAAGATTGATAGTCTGATAACGGGTACGTCCATAAGTACGTGTAAACTTACCGTCTTCCACTACTCCCAATTCAGAACGCGCCACTTTGGTCATTGTCACCCCATCTTGCTCATAAATACTGGGAGCCACATTCAATGCTTCATACTCCAAGTTCATTTGCTTATAAGTATAATCAAAGAAAATAAACCAGTCTTTCAGCGGTTGCAATTCAAAACCTGCAGTGATATTAAAACGGTCACGTTGCGTATCTGTATACGTTCCACTCTGCAAATAAGGAATCATAGACAATTCCGTAAAATGTCCATTAGGGTCAATAACCGATACCGTAGGACGGAAACGTGCCAAACTATGATAAAATCCTTCACTCAAACCACCGTCAAGTCCAGTTTTCGGATCTTCATTATTAAAAGGAGTCCTATTATCCGAATGCATAAACTTAGTGTTGAATTTCAGTTTCAACCATTTAGTCAATTCTGAAGTGATATTGGCATTAACCGTATAGCGTGTATAGTCCATATCAGCATAGCGCAAAATACCGTCCTCATTATAATAGCCTCCGGAAACATAATATTGTGCTTTCTTGCTACCCCCGCTAAAACTGAGATTGTGGTTATGCTTAAAGCTATAATTTTTATAGTGCAGATCAAAATAATCCGTATTTCCCAATCCGCGTTCCGAGTTTTCGAATGCGGCATTCAATGATTCACCCGGTGCCAAATCTCCCCACGGGTCAATACTGGACGGATCTCTCATATATTGTTCCAAATCAGCTATTTTTTGCTCACTATACATACGGTTAGCAGCTCCTGTATTGCTGACACCGTCATTCCAAAACTTCACAAAGTCAAGTGAATTCACCATATCCGGCAGCACAGTTGGAGCACTCCATCCTAATGTACCTTGATAACTGGCACGCATCTTTCCTTCTTCACCTTGTTTAGTTGTCACCAGAATCACACCGTAAGCTGCACGTGCTCCATAAATAGCACAAGCCGCCGCGTCTTTTAATACAGAAATATTCTCGATGTCATTCGGGTTTACATCTGAAAGAGACATTTCCACACCATCTACCAATACATAAGGAGCAGAATTTCCAGACAAGTTGCCTTGACCACGCAAACTCAACGAACCGGTAGCGCCAGGACGTCCCGATCCTCCATTGCTTACTGACAAACCCGGAACTAAACCTTGCAAACTCTGTGTTGCATCCACTACCGGACGATGTTCCAACGCATCTCCTTTCACAGAAGCGACAGATCCGGTAAGATTCACTTTTTTCTGCACACCATAACCTACCACAACAACTTCATCCAACGTTTCGGTATCCTCAGCCAAGACAATACTGAAACTAGTTTTTCCATTGATTGGAAGAGTTTGCGTAGCATAACCAATATAAGACACGACTAGATTTCCTTTGGATGGAACATTGGAAAGCATAAAATTACCATCCAAATCGGTTATCGTACCGTTTGAGGTTCCTTCAATTAAAACACTGGCCCCAATTACAGGCTCCTGACTGTTTTTGTCAATTACCTTACCACTGATGGATAAGGATTGAGCTGTCACCATCGGCGAGAACAAAAACAGAATAGCTGTCACCAATCCAAGGACTGAAAGCAGTTTCATTTTTTTATTCATAATAAAAGAATTTAAGGATTAATTAGATTAAAAACTGTTGCAAATATAGGCGTTCCCATTCCGCCAGCACCTCTTTATTTGTCTAATTAATATCTGTATTTGTCTAGAAATCCCCTATTATCCAGCCTTTAAACAAAATAAGACCTGAAGATCTCCGGATACCGGAAGACATTCAGGTCTTATTTTTATATGTTAAAAAGAAGTTACTCTGCCACCATACTCATCGCTATTCCTTTTTCCAAACCACGAAGCTCGGCAAGGCCACGCATACGTCCCAAACAAGAATAGCCCGGATTTGTTTTCTTGTTCAAATCATCTATCATCTGATGACCATGATCCGGACGCATAGGAATAGATATTCCACGACGTTGCTGCACTTTCAACAGGTTCTTAACTACATGATACATGTCCACATCACCCTCCAGATGATTCGCCTCATAAAAGTTCCCTTCAGCATCACGTTGGGTACTGCGCAAATGAACAAAATTGATACGGTCTCCCCAACGTTCCATGATACCCGGCAAATCATTCTGTGCAGATACGCCAAATGAGCCACAGCACAGACAAAGTCCGTTTGACGGATTAGGTACAGCTTCCACCAACAGCTTGAAATCCGCCTCCGTACTCATAATGCGCGGCAAGCCCAGAATAGACATAGGCGGATCGTCCGGATGAATAACGAGCTTTACTCCCACTTCATCGGCTACCGGACAAATTTCTTTCAAGAAGAAAATCAAGTTATTGCGGAGTTTGTCCGCATCAATATCCTTGTAACGGTCCAGTTCATTTTGGAATTGCTCCAATGTAAAACTTTCCTCCGAACCGGGCAATCCTGCAATCATATTTCGTGTCAGACGATGAATTTCTTCCTCATCCATTTGTGCCAGACGCGCTTTTGCCTTTTCTATCTCTTCGGCCGAGTATTCCTTTTCGGCTCCCGGACGTTTCAAGATGAACAGATCGAACGCTACAAAAGCAGCCCGCTCAAAACGCAATGCCTTGGAACCATCGGGCAACGTATATGCCAGGTCCGTACGGGTCCAATCCAATACAGGCATGAAATTATAAGTCACAATATAGATACCACATGCTGCCAGATTACGCAAACTCTGTTTATAGTTCTCGATATATCTCAGATAATCTCCTGTCTGTGTCTTAATATGTTCGTGTACGGGCACGGATTCTACGACACTCCAAGTTAATCCTGCTTCTTCAATCAATTTCTTGCGCTTCATTATTTCCTCTACCGTCCATACTTCACCGTTGGGAATATGATGTAAGGCATTGACAATACCGGTTGCTCCGGCTTGTTTGATGTCCCACAATGATACGGGATCATTCGGTCCGTACCAGCGCCATGTTTGCTCACATAAAATCATATCAAATAAAAAAATTGAGAATTAAAGACTAAAGACTTGTTACATGGCAAATGCATTGAAGCCACCATCTACTACGGCTACTGTACCGGTTACAAAGCTGCTGGCATCGCTGATGAGATACTGGATGGTTCCACACAGTTCCTCTGCTTTACCGAAACGTTTGAACGGAGTCTGGCGAATCACATCATTACCACGCTGAGTATATGTACCATCTTCGTTTGTCAACAAAGTACGGTTCTGTTCGGTCAGGAAGAATCCCGGAGCAATGGCATTCACGCGGATGCCTTCACCAAATTTCGTAGCCACTTCATTGGCCATGAACGCAGTGAAATTAGAGATTCCCGCCTTTGCAGCCGCATAACCACATACACGAGTCATCGGACGGAATGCCGCCATAGAAGAGAAGTTCACAATAGCCCCTTTCTTCTGTTCCACCATCGGCTTCAAAAATACCTGTGTAGGCAGAACGGTTCCGGTAAGATTCAGATTAAGCACTTTCTGAAACTCATCGACTTTCAAATCAAAGAAATTTCCTGTAGGAGCAATCGTAGCACCCGGCATATTACCTCCTGCTGCATTCAGCAATGCATCTACACGACCATATGCTGCGAGAATATCCTTCAGATTCTGCTCCAATATAGCCTCATCCAACACATTCGTTACAAGAAACATGGCTTCCCCGCCTTTGGCCTTGATTTCGTTTACAATGGCATTTCCTACTTCTGCCTTACGGCCTAATATAACAACCTTGGCACCTTCTTCTGCCAAATGGGCGGCAATAGCCTTTCCCAAAACCCCTGTTCCACCGGTGATTACCACCACCTGGTCTTTTACACTAAACAAATTATTCATGATATTATTCTTTATGGTTTATACCTTTAACACTATCTCGCAAAACAATCAGGCTCTCCGGCCCCATATTAAACAAAAGATCGGCGATACTCAAATTCGGCAGAAAACCGTATTTGGCATCAAAAACTTGATAGTAAGGTTTAGGGCAAAAGTCAGCATCCGCCTCACGCCAGTCACGCTTCGGATGAATAGTCTCACGAAAATCAACCTCACCCGGAACAAATTCCATGCAATATTCCGTTGTTCCTTCCATATGGGGATGAATATCGATCAAATCGCATACTAAAGAACAAATTTCCTGATTATAATCCCACAAGAAGGCATATTTCTTTTCATAAAAGACGTGGAAATCATCAGCATAGTACTCAAAGAAAGGACTGTTTCTATATGCAGCCACCAAAGCATTCCAATGTATATGACGCCAATTGCCATGATCCGAAATGCGGACATCCTTCATCAGGCATTTAGGTGTACCGCTTTTTTCCGTAGGGATAGTCAGTGCCAGCGGACCGTCGGCTGCCGCAATGACACAACGGTTGCGATAAGTCTGTTTCACATAATTGTCATACTGTTCCACATAGGCCTTCTCACAGGCAAACAGTTTTGTATAATATTCCACCGGGGCCAGATAGGCCGAACTTAAATATATCGTATTCTCCATTATTGCACTCGTTGAAAAATGCGCCCTTTTCTGGATGAAAACCAAATGCGCCAAGCTTTACCGATCAAATGGTCATCGGGCACCAGGCCGAATAAACGCGAATCACACAGATTCACCGGATTATTGGATGCCATCCAGTAATAATTTTTATTAAATGTATAGGCTTCTACAGGTTTTTCCCCTACATACAGGGTATCTCCCCTGACAGAAGCCACTCTCCCTTCATGGCGGACAATAGTATTGCACAACAAGGTCACATTCCAAGGATATACCTTGACAGGTTTCCCTTTTTCCGGGATCACAAAGGGATGGCTCTTGCTTATATCCTTATGATAAAGAGGAATCAAATCCACTTTTCCCGCCAGTTTTTGTTTTAACAGGTAATATTCATAATGACTGAAGGTACGTATATACTTCCCCTCGGCATACCCCACCAACCTGTTTCCCTGAATGTTCACTTGCTGCATGGCAGCCTGCATCGTTTCTTCTTCCGTATGAGAATAGACATACAAAGATTTACTATCCGGGCTCAACACTTGTTCGTCGGTCACCCACAGTTCATCATTCAACATCAACGTATCTCCGGGTACTCCTACCACACGGCTTATAAACACTTCCCGATTGCCCACCGACGTCTGAGGAGACCGTGGATTAGGATTGTTGAACAACACAATATCCCCTTTCCCGGCAGTTTTTCCCAGCCACCGCCAGATAGAAAAAGGCACACGAAACCCATAACTCCACTTATTCACCAAAACCCTTTCCCCTTGATAAAGGCTATTCTCCATACCGGTAGAGGGAATGGTGCAGGAGGTGAAAGCAAATGTCTTTACCAACAGTACCAGAATGACAGCAGTAAGCATTGCTTTTATCCATACAGGAATACAGGGTATGCGCAATTTATTTAATGTTATCTACAAAGGTAAACAATCGGTTCCAACGTATTTTTCCATCCAGCCAGCCACGGTCATTATCCAATGACAACCAGATAAAGATAGGTTTTCCCACCACATGATCTTCAGGAACAAATCCCCAAAAACGGGAGTCAGCCGAATTATGACGGTTATCTCCCATCATCCAGTAATAATCCATCTTGAAAGTATACTCATCGGTTTCCTTGCCGTTAATATAAATCTTTCCATCTTTCACCGCCAGTTCATTACCCTCGTAAACATGAATAGGACGCTCATAAACAGGAAGATTCTCTATCGTGAGTTTCACCGTCTCTCCCTTTTTGGGAATCCATACAGGTCCGTAGTTATCCGTAGTCCAGTTCTTATACATATTCAGCGGGTACAAGCCCCCCGCATCATCAGCCGGTGTATTCTCAATACTGACTACAATATCCTTACGCGCCAACAAACCAGCTTTCGCTTTTTCCGTCAGAGGCATATTATAAACAGAAGCATCCGTATAATACATCATCATATCCTCCTTGCTGATACCCAGTTCATGAGCCAGGTCATCGGGAATAGGGCGCTTGGTTTTCACCAGATAACGATACTGCACATTATCAGGCTCTTTATTAGCTTTACCATCCAAATAAATAATACGATCCTTTATCTCCAGCGTTTGTCCGGGCAAACCCACACACCGCTTCACGTAGTTCTCACGGCGGTCTACCGGACGGCTGATTATCTCACCGAAGTTCTGTGGATTCTCTTTCAGGTACTCCCGTCCCAACTGATAATAATAATCATAGACCACCCGTTGCTGCTCCGGAGTCATGGAAGCCAAATCCACCGGTTTTGCCAGCTCCTTGCCTGCGCCATAACTCAGACGGTAAATATCATCATTGGGCACACCGGTGGCAACTGTATCTCCGGCCGGAAAGTTAAAGACAACGATATCATTCAACTGTACATCCCCCAAACCTTTCACCCGTTTATAATCCCATTGTGGATGCTCAAGGTATGATTTACAATTAAAAAACGGCAGTGTGTGTTGTGCCAACGGCATGTGCAGCGGAGTCTGAGGCACACGGGGCCCATAACTCATTTTACTCACAAACAGATAATCACCCGTCAGCAATGATTTTTCCAGCGAAGAAGAAGGAATCACATAGTTCTGGAAGAAATAGAGGTTGACAAAGTATACCGCCACCAGTGCGAATACAATAGCATCCACCCATCCCATGACAGTCACTACATGACGGTTCTTGGACTCTCTCCACCAAGTCCATGGAATCTTCTTTGTGATATACGCATCGAAGATAAACGGTACAACCACCAATCCCAGCCAGCTTCTCAACCAGACAAGAAATATCAGGTAAAGCGCCAGAACAACGGCAAACTTAATCCACTGTGTACGTGTTGCTCTTATCATATCTTAAAACTGAAATAAATCACTCATTCCTAATAACCCTTCATGCCTGGATGTATATTCCGCCGCCAAAACAGCTCCCAAGGCAAACCCCTTCCGATTCTTTGCATCATGGGTAATTGAGATGCTGTCCGCCTCAGAGTCATAGCGGATAGTATGAATACCAAACACCTCCCCTTCACGGATCGAATTTACAGGAAACTCATTCTCGGCACATTCCGATGTTCCCGACACGGTTCCATCCGGTGCCACCATGGTCCCTTTCACCCATTTACTCTTGCGGTTCATATTTTCCAGAATTCCTTCGGCCAGCGTGATGGCTGTTCCGCTGGGCGCATCCAGTTTATGAATATGATGAGTTTCGGTCATGGAAACCTCGTAAGCGGGAAAGTTATTCATTATTTTAGCCAAATATTTATTTACAGCAGAGAATATAGCGACACCCAGACTGAAGTTAGACGACCAGAACAAGGTTTTTCCACCTTTCGTGCATAATTCTTTCACCTCATCACCATGTTTGTCCATCCATCCGGTACTGCCCGATACCAATTTGACACCGGCAGCAAAAGTTTTCATATAGTTGTCATATGCCACCATCGGGTTAGTAAACTCAATAGCCACATCTGCTGATTTAAATGCTTCCGAATTAAAATCATCTTGATTATCAACATCTATAATACTCACAATCTCATGTCCGCGGGCAACTGCAACCTTTTCAATCTCCTTGCCCATCTTTCCGTATCCTATTAATGCTATTTTCATAATTACGAATGTTATTTCAGCCACAAAGATAGCGTTTTTCGTTGTAAACCATTACATTTGCCAAACATTTACACCTCATTAACATGGAACAACTATTACACTATGTATGGAAACATAAAATATTTCCTCTCAAAGAACTGAAAACGACAACCGGCCAACAAGTGGAAGTTATAGATACGGGACTGGCGAATACCGACGCCGGTCCCGATTTTTTTAATGCCAAGCTCAAGCTGGACGGTGTGCTTTGGATAGGCAATATCGAGATACATGAAAGATCTTCAGACTGGTTCAAACACGGACATCATGCAGATGCCGGTTACAACTCTGTCATTCTGCATATAGCCTCCGAAATAGATACGGAAATCAGCAGGAGCAATGGAGAAAGAATCCCCCAAATACAACTCATCTGCCCGGAAGCGGTCCGCACCAACTACAAGGAACTGTTGGAAACAGACAGCTACCCCCCTTGTTACCGCATCATTCCTTCACTCCCCCCTTTCACCGCCCACTCATGGATGACTGCCTTACAGATGGAAAGATTCGAGCAAAAAGCGACCTTATTGAATGAACGGTTAAAACGTTGTCAAGGCAATTGGGAAGATGCTTTTTTTATCACACTGGCACGTAATTTCGGTTTCGGGCTGAACGGAGACGCTTTCGAAACCTGGGCTCATCGGCTTCCCTTCCGGGCGGTAGACAAGCATCGGAACGACCTTTTCCAGATAGAAGCCATCTTCTTTGGACAAGCCGGCATTCTGGAAGATTCTGATGGAGACGGATACTATCTCCGGCTAAAAAAAGAGTACACCTATCTACAGCATAAATTCGGACTTATCCCGATGGATGCTTCCCTATGGCGTTTTCTCCGGCTACGTCCTGCTAATTTTCCGCATATACGGATTGCACAGTTGGCATGTCTTTATCATCGTGCCTACGGACTGCTCTCTCGCATCATGGAAACGGAGACACTACAAGGTGTCAGAGATATTCTGAAAGGAGGAACGTCAGAATACTGGCTCACTCATTATACATTTGGCGGTTCTTCCCCTTCCCGTCCGAAGACTCTAAGTAACACCTCACTGGATTTACTCATTATCAACACGGTAGTGACATTTCTCTATGCTTACGGACTGCATAAAGGGAATCGTGTACTTTGTGCACGTGCCGGCAGTTTTCTGGAAGAATTGAAAGCGGAGAACAATTATATCACCCGCATGTGGGAACAATGCGGAATGAAAGCCTCCAATGCCGCCGACAGCCAAGCTTTGATACAATTAAAGAAAGAATATTGCGATAAGAAAAAATGCCTGTATTGCCGGATAGGGTACGAATATCTGAAACGGTCATAATATTCTATCACCCTGCCGGCCATTATTAACTATATCCATAGAATGCCGACAGGGATGTATGAAGCTGTGACAATAATTTATGTATAACAAATGACGAAACAGTCTTGTCACCGGAAGGACAGGTACTGAGAATACCTCTATCCTGCCCAACTGACTATTATTCTCTTTGGAAATCAGACGGATAATTTACTTCATTAATAATCTTTCCTCCCTCCAAACGCTCCCATGTCTTGAAAGAGCGCACTCCTTGTGTCAGTTCAATGACCCGTGCCCCATTTCCTCCCGGAATATCGTGATAAACGGTATTCCCTCCGGTAAACCGTCCATAGCACAACAAAATCCCTTTCCAATCAACTACATAATCATTCACATGGTCGTGCCCCACAAATGTAGCCATTATGTCTCCTGCATTCAGCATAGCAGCATACAAACCTGTATTAATCAACGGAGCACAAGCCTTTTCCTTACGTGTTCCTATCAATAACGCATTTTCATCTTGCGCCGCTTCATTATATTCCGGAAAAGGAATATGAAAGAAAGCCAACGAGGGCAGTGGCTTGCCACCATTACGTTCCGTATATCCCACACTGCTCTCAACATACCAATTTATCTGATCCGGCTTTATCCAATCATACCCTTTTACCTGTTTCAAAGACGAATACGCATTGCTATCGAAGACATAAAGCACAGCTGCATCCTTCTTTCCGTCTTCCGACTTCAAAGGAAGTACATAATTAGTAACTCCCGAAATCCCTGCCGTGGTAGAGGTCAGATTACCCGGCATATCTTTGATATATTCCAGTAACTCAATACGGGTCATATCTTGCTCATCATCATGGTTTCCCCAAGTCACGGCAAAAGGCAAACGGCGGGAAACAACAGGTTCCAAAGCTTTAGACAATGCCTCGCTCGCCGGCTTGCCAAACACCAAATCACCTGTATAAATCACCAAATCCGGTTTCTCAACATCCAAGACCTCATTCATTCGCTCCGCCGCTTCTTCCGAGGCAGAGTCTCCCGGTACCCAATGAACATCAGTGAACTGAACAATCTTAAACTTCTTGTCTGCATTGAATTTCAGCACATTTTGCGCGCTTACCGGCATCATCCCTACACAAAGCAGAGCCAACACACCACATAATGTTTTTATCTTTTTCATCATCCTAAAAATTTATTTAAACTGATTACTGCAACCACCAAGGCTTATCCGAGGTTTTATCACTTCCACCAAACTGCTCATTCAAAGCAGCCTCCACATGAGTGGCATTGTTATTATATTCATCCTGCGGATACATCCAGCGATAAGGCAGACTAACTCCTGCGGCACGGCGGAAATCGGGATACCCCGTACGAAGCGCCTCATAGTAGGGTAGCCATACACTTCCCTGCAAAAATGTCGGCAAATACTTTTGCATAATAATACGCTCTATCTTCTCATCAGTAGAAAGGGAAGAGGAATAAGCCACCTTGTCATTTCGAAGGTATTCTGCCGCTGCATCCTGAGTGAGATAATCAGCTACCGACACAGCATATTTCTGATAAAACTCAAAAGACGCCTTGACGGCCGATTCATAATAAATCTTGTCATCTCCCTGAATCCATCCTCTTACTACAGCCTCAGCCAATATAAGCTGCTGTTCAACGTAACCTAACAAGACCATAGGCTCATTGGTCGGAGTCTGGTAATAACGGGGAGCAGGCTTGGAACAGTTTCCAGCCACCGCCTTATCATTAACCAAACTATAAGGAACAGCCGGATCACCCCCGTCATAAGAGCTGAAATCATTAATCGCTTTTCCGGCTTTTTCAGCATTCGGAGTTTGCGTGGCAACAGCAAATAAACGCGGATCCTGCCGTGTAGCCAATGCAGCAATATAAGTGGAATCCATAAAACGCCCCGAACCGAAATCGCTGTCATTAAAATACGGATAACGGTTATCCTGCTGGTCAAGATAGATCAACTGCCCGTTATCCGACAAGCTTTCCATTAAAGGTCCGTCGGCTACAATCTTTGAAAACTCCGATTTAACATCTATATCACCTACCTTCTCTTTTCCCGACAAAGACATCAAAATACGTAAGCGGTAAGCATTAATCAATTTTCTCCAATTAACCAAGTTGCCATTGTAGATAATATCTCCCGAAATAATCTCATCACTGCCTTCAAGCATTTTATCGGCCTCTTCCAGTTCCTTCAAAATGCCGGCCAGCACAACTTCCTGCGAATCGTATGCCGGCTGGTAATTCGCATCTGTTTCTGCCTTAAGCGCATCCGTATAGGGAATACTTCCAAAGTCCAGAGTCAACTGATAGAAATAATTGGCACGGAAGAAATGAGCCAAAGCCTGATAAGCACTTCCTTCTCCGGCCTCTTCTGACATTTTGGTCACATCACGCAAATTGCTATAATAATCAAAATCCCCACGCGTCCATTTATAAACCTGATACTTGCTTTCTCCCGAAGTCAGAATCAGCATCTTGGCTGCATGGCAAGCATCCGAACTGGTTTGATTGAAAGCACTATAAGCAACTCCGGTCAACAACAGGGAAGGATTGGTAGTAGTGGCATTATTAGGATCCACATTCATCTCTTCCAAATCAATGCAAGCACTCATTGCAAAGGATACGGCAAGAAGAGATGCCATGTATTTGATATACTTCTTCATCATATTTTGAATAAACGTTAAAATTTAATGTTAGCACTCACTCCTACATAACGGGCCGACGGATCCTGCAAATCTCCATCACTGGCACCAAAGTCCGGATCCAAATAAGGAGTCTTTTTCAGCACGGCCAGATTGTTTCCAAACACTGTGACATCCAGCCCTTTTATAAACTGTGACTGAATGAACTTAGTCAAATCATACGTCACTGCAACACGTCTCAGTTTTAGGAAAGAACGGCTGAACGTATTAGCAAACAACTCGCTTTCTTCTGTACGCACCACGGCACGATAAGGATAATTCTGGGCCCAAGTCTGTATGTTTACCGCTGTTTCATTCTTTTTATAGACACGGGTATCGGAAACAATATTCCCATTCACGTCATAAGTCACCTCACCGCTTACTATATTGACACCTTCGGGCACATAAACAGGCTTGCCACCATTATCATATTCTTCCTGACGATACATGGTAGATTTGGGATGCTTTCCTCCCCACCACATTTTCTGCGTGGTAGTAGATATCAACGTTCCTCCGATAGCTCCGTCCATATCTATATTGACAGTAAAATCCTTTATCTTGAAAGTATTCTGCAATCCGAAACGAACATCAGGAGACTGGTTTCCTACTTTGGTCTTAAAAGCGCTCTGAGTGGGCAAACCCGTATTCGCATCCAATATCAACCGGCCATCCGGTGTCTTTTCCCACTCGGTAGCATACATAGCATCAGCCCGGTCACCTTTTTTCAAATCGCCGAACTTCTCCTGGTCTCCATAAATCCCGGTCAGCTTACGAATATTACTACTCCAATTGGTAGCTACATTCCAGGTAAAGTTTTTGTTTTTTACCGGAGTGGCGGAAACAATCAGCTCGAAACCGTTTGTTGTGTATTCGTTACCATTCACATAACGTTTGGTAAATGCCGAGGCAGATGATATGGGCAGTTCTATAATACTGTTCTCATCCAGCATATGATAGTAGGTCAGATCAATTCCAATGCGATTATGCAAAAACGAAGTAGAAACCCCCACCTCATACGAGGTTGTTTTTTGCGGCAATATATTCGCATTGAGTAACGTACCCGGATAAGTCACGGACGGAATACTGCCATACAGTGTGCCATTGGAATAAGTAGCATACAAAGAATAAGGATCAAGGTCACTGGAAACTTGCGCCCATGCACCATTTACTTTCAGATAATCCATCCATGAAGGCAGTTTCACATATTCATTAACCAATGTACTTAATGACACAGAAGGATAGAAATAGGAGTTATTCCCTTTTGCCAAAGTAGAAGACCAGTCATTACGCCCGGTAAATGTAAGAAACAAAGACTCAAACAAATCTACATTCACAGAACCATAAACACTCTCGATAGCTTTTTCGTTCATCGAGTTGGTAGCGCTTACAGGATTCAGGCTATTACCCAAATTGTATACTTTCGCCACGATCAGTCCGTCTGTAGACTGGCTTTGCTTCCGAATCTGACGGTAATACAGTGAAGTACCGGCATTGACAGTCAACGTAAAATTCCTGCTGAAAGCACGTGTGTAAGTAGCAAGAAAATCCGCATTGATGTCCAGCTGATCAGTATTCCACGTTTTGTAGTCGCCATTCCGCGAATCACCATAGTTCATATAAGACTTAGGAACAGACATATCTTCAAATGTGCTTTCCAAACGTCCCGCAGCCCGTCCTTGCAAACTCAGCCCCGGTATTACATCCCAGTTCAGTTTCAGTTGTCCATTCATTGTATTACGGTCATGCTTTTGCGTCAGTTCATTGGCAGCAAAGTAAGGATTATTATACCACGCATAGTTGTAGTTGGCCTGACGTGTACCTTCAGAGTCCGGACGATAATAATGCTCGGCCAACTCCTTTCCATTTACATCATTTCCCATCCATAACAAAATGGTATACATATGATTTTTCGGTCCATATCCATAACGTGGATAATTGGGAGAATATACCTTGTTATAAGAAAGATTGGCTGATAAAGTAACCGAGTTACTAAGGTTATACATACTGTTAAAGTTCAATCCCCCCGTATAAACCGAAGTATTGGGAACCTGTCCGCGCTGATTGGAGAAATCACCGTTAAAATTATAGTTAGCTTTTTTACTTTTGCTTGCCACTGAAAAAGTCGCTTTTGTAATAATTCCGGTACGTAAAAAGTCCCTCAGGTTATCATGAGGCTCCCATGCGATGGGCACCCGTTCGTACTTAGACTGGTCATCATAAATCGTACCGGAAACATCCCCCCACCAAGGAATCGTTTCTCCTGTTTCTTTATTACGGATAGGACTATTCCACTGTGCTATTTTCTGCCCGGCAAAACGAGGTCCCCAGGTCATGTCTCCATCCGAGATACCACCATCTGCTCCATCCCAAAAGGCATACTGACCATTAGAGCCCGAACCAAACTCTGTCTGAGTTTCAGGAAAGACCGTAAATCCGGCAGAAACCATACTGGACAATCCGGCCGTAACAGTCAATCCATCCTCTTTCGCCAGTTTGGTAGTGATCAAAATAGCACCGTCTTTACCCCGCGAACCATACAAAGCAGCGGCGGCAGTTCCCTTCAAAACATTAATACTTTCTATATTTTCGGGAGATACGTCAAAAAGATCCGACTCCACAGGCACACCGTCAATCACCATCAACGGAGTCTTTCCACGTAAGGAAAACGAAGGAGCCTGAAAAATACCGGTAGGATTATTTACCGTCAAACCGGCTACCTGACCCGACAAGGCATTACCAACATTCACCGTACCCGGCTGGTCTAAAGCCTCGGTATTGACTTGTTGGGTAGTATATCCCAACTTCTTTTTCTGCTGCTTGATACCGATAGCAGTTACCACTACTTCGTCAATGGCCTGCACATCGTCATTCATCGTCACGTTAATCACCGTTTGTCCATCTACTTGTTTCTCTACCGGAGTATATCCGATATAAGAAAAAATCAATACACCATTGGCGGGCACTTCCACTGAATAACGCCCATCCATATCTGTCACCGTACCCACTGTTGAGTTTTTAACCATTACGCTGGCACCGATAATCACATCCGACTTATCCCGCACCACACCGGTCACTCTGAGATTCTGCGCCTTCACGCAAAGGCATAGCAAGGTCATAACAATGACCAAGCACTGTTTAGTTTTCATTTATATATAATTGTTAGTTTATCCTGAAAAGAAAGAATTCAATAGATACTTTTAAGGCTGACACGGCGGAATACACCCAACAAATGAGATACGTCCTTTTTATTCTCTTGTAAAGCAGTCTCAAAAGACTCCGTATCCGAGTCGATAGCGGCCAACGCCACTTTCAGCACCCCTGTAAACTCCTGCTCCGCCTTATCCTGCGGCAGCAGGTCTTTCCTTACCTGACGGTTCAGTTCTTTTTCAATGGTACGTACTGCATTGTAGATTTCCGGCTTACGAATCACCGTACGACGCGTCGGATCTCCGGGTACCACCTCTTCCTTCACCACATAAGTATCTTTAAATGAATCATACAGGAAGGCTACCTTCTTACCTAATTTATGATTAGAAACCAATGCAGCCAGCTCTTCGGAAGAAGGGGTTTCAACAGTAGAGTAAAACTCCCATGTTTCCACCTTAGCCGAAGATGCATCCGTTTTCACATTCTCTTTTTTATCACGTACCGGATAAAACGGCATAGCCCACATCTGTTGGGCAAACAAACTGATACTCAAAAAAGCAACGGTTAAAATGAACTTCTTTTTCATAATTTTAAGTTTATTGTTTTCTGCCGCAAAGAAACGAACTGCACATTTCAATCCAAATACAAAAAGATGAAACTCACATAACAATTCAAAAAACAGAAAGGAGATAAAAAAAGTGTGTGGATATGCCCTGCACATCCACACACCACCTATGCTTTTATTACAAAAGAATTACGCTTAGAAAGCCTTCTTGTAAAGTTCCAGAATAATTTCTTCCGTCACTTCACGAGGATTGCCCGGCGTACACACATCGGCAATAGCCGAAGCGGCCAGACGGGGCAAGTCTTCTTCCTTAATACCCAGTTCAGACAAATGCTGAGGGATACCCACCTTGACAGACAATGCCTTCACCGCCTCAACAGCAGCCTTCGCAGCCTCTTCCCGGCTCATGCCATCCTTGTACACATTCATTGCCTTGGCGATATCTACATATTTGGACAAAGCAGCCGGAGCATTGAACTCCATGATGACAGGCAGCAACAGTGCATTAGCCACACCGTGAGGAATATCGAAGATAGCTCCCAACGGATGAGCCATACCGTGAACCACGCCCAAGCCTACATTAGAGAACGCCATACCTGCAATGTACTGTGCCACGGCCATACCGTTACGGGCTTCCGCATTGGTAGGCTCGAAGACAGCGGTTTCCAGATAACGGGCAATCATTTCGATCGCCTTGATCTCGAACATATCGCTCATTTCCCAAGCGCCTTTGGTTATCAACCCTTCGATGGCGTGGGTCAGTGCGTCCAAACCGGTAGAAGCAGTCAGCCCTTTAGGCAGAGTGTACATCAGTTCCGCATCCACAATAGCGATGGCGGGAATATCGTTCGGGTCTACACAAACCATCTTCTTATGGTTTTCCTCATCCGTGATGACATAGTTGATAGTCACCTCGGCGGCAGTACCGGCGGTAGTGGGCAGTGCAATGATAGGCACTGACTTTTTCCTTGTAGGAGCCACACCTTCCAGTGACACCACATCACTGAAGTCTGGATTATTAGTGATGATACCAATCGCTTTCGAAGTATCGATAGACGAACCGCCGCCGATAGCCAGAATAAAGTCCGCTCCTGATTTTGCAAAAGCTTCAACTCCCGCCTTTACATTGCTTACGGTAGGATTCGGTTTGATTTCACTGAATATTTCATAAGGAATACCTGCATTCTCCAAGACTTTCAACACTTTATCAGCCACACCGAACTTAATCAAGTCCTTGTCTGTAGCAACAAACGCCTTATGCAAGCCCAAACGTTTAATCTCTTGTGGAAGCACTTCACGCGCACCCGGACCGAAGTAAGATACTTCGTTCAATACAAATCTGTTAATCATAGTTTTTTTAATTATGTAGTTTGGTTGCAAACTTAGTACAAATTCTTGAGAAAACGGCTCTTTAAAAAGATTCTTATAGTATGTTTTTTGGCATTCATGCACCCCGCCTTCAGTCCATTCAGCACGGTTAACACACTGTCACACAAAAAATAAGACTGACAGAAGCCCCTTCAGCCTCCTGTCAGTCCTTTCAGCCGGCCTGATGGACGGGAATTATGCCGCCAGCACCACCTTGTACAGATTTCCTTTCTCCGTATGCATCCGTTCCGCCCCCATGGCGCTCATCATCTTGCCGAAACGCACCACCGTCATGCCGCGCATAGCCGCAGGATAACGGCTCTGCAAAATGGTGAAAATGACCGAGGCCGAATAGAGTTTGAACTCCTCTCCCGCCTCAGGCAGACGAAAACAACGGTAGAACACCTCCTGCTCTACGGGCATGGCATAGAACTCGCGGTTGCGCAATTGCAGTTCCGCTTCCTCTTCGGCCGAAAACCAATAACGCTCGCCGCCCTCCAGCTCCGCCTTCAATTGGGCAAACAATTGCTTGTGCTCCAGTGGCGTGCAGTCTATTTTCTCTTTCACCTCGGCACAAAGATAACGGCGACTGCCCGTGGGGTCGGTCAGCAAATCCTTATGATTACTGGTTCCTATAAACGAAGCCATGCGGGGCAGGTGACTGTAGGATGAACGGTGCGACTTACGGAAATCCAACTTCTTCATCTGCATCAGTGTCTTGAGCAACGGCAGTTTTTGAGGAGAAAGACGGTCGTACTCATCCAGATTAATCAGCCCGAACTGCGCCAGTTTCTGTTCGCAGCCCGACTGCCCCGTCAACTCAAAACTGTCCGTGTAATAATCTCTCAACCCGTCGGGCATCAACAACTGACAAAAAGTAGATTTACACTTGCCCTGCATACGGCTCACCAACATAGGGGCCACTGCATTGGCGCAACGGTCCATGCGTCCTGCCCACTGGGCGGCCATTCCCAGCATCCAGCGGTGGAAGCCGTTTATCCAGAAGGCTTTTTTCGAGATGCGCTGCGCCAGCGGAGTGACGCGGTCCACCCCGTCCCATTGGGGCAGTGTATCCATATAAGTAAGGAAAGGGTGATAGTCTTCCAAGCGTTCCGAATGGAGCAGGCGGCTCACATCCTTATCCCAGCAATTGATGCGATGACGGTGCGCTTCCAGGCACAAGGTGTTCAAGGTACGCTGAGTCACTATCTTATAAGGTGTGTCCGTCCCTTGCCCCTTCGCGCAATATTCGGGTTGTTCCGTCAACACGTTGAAACGGAACTCATAGTGTTTCCACAAGTAGTTCTCCAGACGGTCTTGCACCTCCCGGTTATCCGCAGCCTGTTCTTTTTCCCTTTTATCCGAAGAAGGGTCCGCCTGTTTCGCCGTTGCAGTTTCACCGTTCCATAACTTGCACCATTCCATCACCTTCCGAATCATTTCTTTCATCATGATTTTATTGTTTTTTTAGTTGTTGTTTCCACAAAGATAGCACATTGAAAAGCCTTTGTCAAGGGATTTCCGGCGTTTCGGGATGAAAAGTGACTAAGCGTAAACATCCTTATGTAAAAGGGTTTTCATCAGGACAAGTTCGTGTTCTCTTCTTGACAAGTACAGTGTTTCACTTAAGTGATGAAGTTTCATCACCCAAGTGGTACAAGCTCATCACTAGGGTGATAAGGTTTCATCACTTAAGTGAAACGATAAATTTATCAGGAAGCAAGTAAGCATTCGGCCTCGTGCGTGTTTCTCTCCAAGTTATAATAAAGTCAAAAGCCAGACGAAGCATGTCTGGCTTTTGACTTTATTATAGCTTTCCTGTTTATCCTTTCCAATTAAATGGCAGTAAATCGGTGTAATCGTTTTTCTCTTCTCTTTCTTTCTCCTGTACCCTAATCAGCACGTCCTGCATCCATAGTTTTGGGTTCACCTTATTTTCCCTACAGCATCCCATCAGTGAAAAGAAAATTGCCGCTGCATGTGCTGCCTCATGTGATCCGGAGAAGAGCGTATTTTTTCTGTTTAAAGTCAACGGCCTTATAGAACGCTCCACCGGATTATTGTCAATGCAGAACTGTGCGTCATTGACATATCCGGACAGTTGTTCAAAGCGTGTGTACATATAGAACATGGCCTTGGCAATAGGCGATTTATCGACCGTATGTCCATATTCCTCCTTGCACCATTTTTCCAGTTCTTTGATAATAGGGTACGATTTTTCCCGGCGAAGCTTTACCACCGCCTCCCCTTCCAGATGTTCCATTCTGATTTTCTCCTCCACGGCATACAGTCCGCCTATTTTTCCAAGTGCATGCCTTGCTCTGGGAGGGTCATTTCCTTCCGCTTCCACAAAGTTGCGCCTGACGTGCGCCCAGCAGCACAGATGCAACTTTCCGGGTAGCGTGTCGAACTTGTCATATACTGCAAAGCCGTCACTCTGTACCACCCGGACCTGTCCTGCCAGCAGTGTGTCTATTCCGCTGCTGCCACGGCCCTTGTGATATTCAAAGAAGGGGGTATGGAACCGGGGCAGATAGAAGTTCCACATATACCCGCGGTGAAGAGCACCGGGCCGGTCGCTTTCAAGTACGGGATGGGGTGTCTCATCGGCCATGACGTAATAGCTGTCCTTGACCAGTTCACGAAGTTCATTATAGATTGGTTCCAGACGCTGTGCGGCAGCCATCATCCAGTTACTTACGGTGGAAGGACTCAGATGGATTCCTTCACGCTCAAAGATATCCAGCTGTCTGTGCAGAGGCAGGTGGTCGTAATATTTGGCGGTAGCAATGTGGGCCAGTACACTTTCCGAGGCATTGCTGTGGGGATGTGCCATTACGGGCATGGGAGCGGTTATGATACGACCGTCGGCGAGCCGGTATTTAGGACGGATGATGCGTTTCACATAGAATCGGGCGGGACTGACAGCATACTGTTCGCTCACTTCCTCTCCCAGCTTCGTCGCTCCCTCCAACGAAAGGCCTTCCGGCATGGGAATGATAATCTCCTCACGGGGAAGGGACGGGTCGATGGGCTTACGGGCGTGGGGAGTGATCTTTTTCGTGAAGCTTTTACGGAAACGATTGTAGCCATTCTCCGATGTGACGGATTTCCCAGCGGTTTTCTGTTCTTCCGCTACCGGGTCATTGACATCGGACGGAGACTCGAAACAGATGCTCAGCTGGCCGGCATCTTCGGGAAGATGACGTTTTTCACTGGATTTACCCCATAAACGGCGTGTCAAGTCAGCCAATTTCCATC
>ERZ773276.432-NODE-432-length-48033-cov-13.321814_pt1 | contig 48033 bp, 68 predicted proteins | sample MGYA00511386_ERZ773276 | MGnify/ENA primary metagenome ERZ773276 (study PRJEB29015, sample SAMEA2737778) | human gut metagenome | biome: human gut; feature: human-associated habitat; material: faeces | place: China | collected 2012 ...
TGACGAGCCGCTTGAAGCTTACGAGTGGTCGTTCGTGGCAGTGCCTGCACAGGTGCAAAAAAATGGCACTGAAAGTTTGGCAACAAGGAGAGACGGCAATGCGAGAAATATTATTTCGTGGTAAACGCACCGACAATGGTGAATGGATTCAGGGCTATCCCTGCCGCTATGGTTGGACAGGGAAAGAAAAAGACTATATCATTCCCGATTATGCAAGTGCATTATATACAGCCGAAATTGACCCTGAGACAATCGGTCAGTACACAGGGGTGACAGACACGAACGGCAGGAAGATTTTTGAGGGGGATATTATTTTGGACAGCTATGACGAAGATAATGGCAAAGTCGAGTGGGACAATGATATGGCGAAATTTATTATAACCTTTCCTACATTCACAGTTGATTTTGACAACGTTTATGGCGAAGAACTAGAAACTGTCGGAAACGTTTATGACAATCCCGAACTCTTGAAAGGTGGTATATAAATGGACATCAAAAAAATCATAAACAATTTCGTTGAAGCACACACTGATGAAATTGAAGCAGCAATCCGTTCTGCGTTGTCGGAAGAAAAATCGATAAATGAAATCACAGCAGGAGACCATTTTGAGTACAAAGGTATCGAATGGGTTTGTCTTGATGTAGGAAACAAAACCGCTTTTGCAGTGACCGCTAAGGTAATCACCAATATGCCGTTTAACAACGAATGTGAGGACGATTGTGACAACTGGAGAACATCATCACTTAGAAAATGGCTTAACAGCGAGTTTCTCGACAATAACTTTGATAAAGGTGCACTGCTAGCAAATTTCTCTACCTTGACAGCAGATAATGGTGATGATAAGTACGGTGCCGCCAAAGACTATGTAACACTTATCGATTGCGATCAGTACAGAAAATACAGAAAATTTATGCCTAAGTATGATGATTGGGTATGGACGCTTACACCTCGTCCTTGTGACGTCGACCTCATCTACAGAGTGTGTATCATCAGTCCGTCAGGAGGGTTGGGCAGCGGCTATACGTTCTTCACTCACGGAGTCGCCCCCGCTTGCCTGTTTAACCTCAACTATCTCTCATTGTGTCGGCAGGCACGCATAATCACACATAAGTGAGGTATTTCCATATGACCAACAGAAAAATCAGAGATTACCAGCGAAACCGCAAACTCAAAGGCATTGTTGATGCAAACTTCAAAACCTTTGCGACTGTGGCTATAGCTCTCAAACAGCTGTTTCCACACGACTGGTACAAAAAAACCATAACCGACTTTACATCATCATATGCCGAGTTTACAAAACATATGAACGACTATGATGCAGAAGCATACGATTTCCGTGTTGAAGATTTTTGCCGCAAGCTGAACATCAGCGACAGCGACACCTACGATATTATTTTCAGGCTTAACGGCAAGCTCCCTGCTGAGATTTTTCTTGCACTGCAAAACAACTTGAAATGTATGCTGATACATTTGCGCTTGAATTGCAACATCGGCTCACAGAGATACGCAAAACTAATTGCATATCTCAAATCAAGCGCCAAGATATGCGGGCAAGCAGATCTTACAGCGCTCGGCTTATCGTTCGACGACGACGTCGACTATCGTAAACTCAAATCCAAAACCGAACAACCGACTTATTCCGACGGAATTAAAGCTCAGCAACAGCTTAAAGCACTGAAAGCGTACCAAGACGAGGTGATTAAATGTCAGCAACAGCTTTCGAGCAAATCAAAGAACGACTTACCTGCGTCGAGTACGCACGCAGGATAGGTCTTGCAATAAACAAACCAGGTGACAGATGTGTATCCCCTTTGCGGTCCTCAGCAAACAACAAGTCATCGTTCGTTGTCTACGACGACTATTACTATGACCACGGAGACTCCAAGGGCGGCGACGTTATCGACTTCTGCGCCAACTGTGAGTACAACGGGAACCGAGCAGAGGCACTTCATAAACTCGCAGATCTCACAGGAGTAACCCTCAACTATCAGACGGACGATTGGAAGTCCGCACTCGATTCTCGCACAAAACTCGTTGAGAAGTGGCACTCTCAGCTACGCCACGAGGATATCGACTATCTGCATGGCCGTAACATCAACGATCAGACCATTAACCGCCTGAAAATCGGCTACACGGGCGAGGGATATCGCGTAGAGCTCCCCGACAAAATAGCCGAACACTATGCTGCTAATCGTATATGTATCCCCTATTTCAAAAACGGATACATAGCTTCATGGAACGCTCGTGCAACATCTGATAAGCAGAGTGTCAAGTATCTCAAGCCACCAGCCTCAGACAACTCTGACCGAGCTGTTATCTGGGGTATGCACACACTCAATCGCACGTCGAGCAACCTCCCTCTCGTTATCTGCGAGGGAGCGTTTGACGCTTTAAGCTATGAGCAGGAAAACTATCCGATACTAGCGACTATGGGCGGAGCTTTCAGCAAATCTAATCGTGAACAGCTTCCTGTGATAATCTCAGCCGCTAAGCAGTTCCCATACGTCCTGCTTAGTTTCGACAACGATGAAGCCGGCAAAAATTTCACTCTAAAGCTGGGCAAACAGCTATTCTCACACCGCATACTTTTCAAGGTAGCGGCTATACCACCTGCATTTAAAGATGTGTCAGAGTATTACTCGCACGGCTATCCGCTTGCAGATCTCGTTGACAATGCTGCCCCAGGCGTCAACGAACTCGCCAAGCGACTTACGGACCGCGAGGAACTCAAGCAGTTCTGCCACGAAGCCGCACGCTGGGTAGCCAAACCTGAGCTGTCAGACTTATTCTCAGCTATCCGTGAGAACATCTCGATATACCGCCCTGAGATGTCAAGCGACTATCTCAACGAGCTACGCAAGTCCTGCTTCGCATCCCCTAACGAGGATATCATAGCAAAATACGTTGCCAAGCGACATAATCTCAGATATCTTGCCAACGTGGGCTTCTACGAATATTCGCATGGCTACTGGCAAGCTCTCGATGATGATGTCATTGGCGGCTACATATCCCGTGAGCTGGGCTCATATCGCACAGGCAGCAAGCTCACATCAATTACGAAGCTTCTCCGCACTGACTGTATCACGCAAGAGCAGTTTAACAAGCAACCTCTCTTGAGCTTCATCAACGGCACGCTAGACCTCAGAGACCTCACATTCCGTGAGCACTCTCCGTCCGATATGCTCACAGTACAGTTCAATTTTCCATACGTCCCCGGCACAACGTCTGAACGCTGGAACAAATTCATATACGATGTTTCAGCCGGTGACGCTAAGCGTATGTCACTCTTGCAGGAGATAGCGGGATATATTCTCTACACAGATTGTTCCTTGCAGTCATGTGCTTTTCTTCTCGGAGAGGGCTCCAACGGCAAGTCCGTGTACATTGAAACCCTGCAATCCATTTTCCCGAAAGATGCTCAAACGACTTTCGAGCTGTCAGGCCTTGTTGAGGACTTCAAACGCATCAAGCTGATGAATTCTCTCGTCAACTTCGGTGAGGAAACCAACACGGACGTGAAGGGCGCAGAGTCCGTTTTCAAGCAGGTAGTTGCAGGCGGTGCTATCTCAGGCTGCTTCAAGCATAAGGATTTTGTGGACTTTATTCCACGAACGAAATTTATCTTTGCGTGCAACAATATTCCGCACTTCAAGGACTTCTCATATGGTTTGGAACGTCGTATGCTGTTCGTTAAATTCTCACGTCGCTTTGTGGACGAGCCAGACCCGAGCAAGCCGAACGAAATGAAAGCTGACCGCACTCTCAAGGACAAGCTCCTAGCGGACAAGCCTGCAATCTTCAATTGGATACTCGAAGGCTATAATCGCCTCAGACAAACCAGCGCATTCACTGTAACGGACGACTCTGAGGACCTCAAACAATCCTTCCGTGAGGTTATCAACCCTGTTTCGGAGTTTGTTTCCGAAGAACCGTATGCTAAGTATTTTAATGATGAAAACACCGACTATATCAGCAACACAAAGCTGTATCAATTCTATCGCATATGGTGTGAAGAAACAGGTCATCACGCCAAAGCGCTTTCGTCATTCAGCAGAGAGTTCAAGCGACTTACAGAAGACAAATTTATTGCTGTACGAAACAACTCTGAGCGAGGTTATCAGCTTAAAAACCCTCAGCAGAAAATCAGTATTTTTAATGGTGACGGCTATGATGAACTTCTTTGACCGACCATGTATTTTCACCACATTTCGGTGACAGATACTTTCGCTTAATCCGACACGTTATCCGTCACGACCCGTCACCAGCTCTTTAAACGTTAATAATATATTCATAAACGCACATTTGTTCTCGTTAGTGACAGATACAAAACCACATCTGTCACGGGTAATCCGTCACCTGTCACAGCCCCTATATTCCTAGCTTTGTAGGGTACTTATGACAGCATGACAGGTACTTTTAACAAAGTACAAATATTAATAAATATAAATACATATAGAAAAAACGAAATTTTGTCATAAAGTCATGTCATTCCGTCATATCCGTCATAAGGAGGTTTTATAATGTCCAATTACGCCGATTATCTCAGCTGCATTTCAGACCCGCATATCTATGCTGTGATGAAATGTATTTACGTTCACAAGCTCACGCAGGAACAAACTGCCGAGCGACTTTGTATCTCACCCTCGACTGTCTATCGCGTTCACAAGGTAGGCTGTCGCACAATCAATGAAATCATTCAAGGAGGTGTTCAGAATGGCAAATGATGTTGTAAAAGGCAGAGGCGGTAAAAATAACTTCGGTACGTCCAACAAGACAGCTCTTGCGAAAGATAGTGCTTTTGTCGGAAAAATGGTCAGAGAAGTCTATGTTGCTTACAAACAGCCAAAAGTTAAATCAAACGCTGAACTCGCAGATAGACTCGATAAGTATTTTAAACACTGTGCTGAAAATAATATCGTTCCTACAGTTGAGGAAATGTGCCTGTTCACTGGCTACTCAATCCAGACTGTCTGGGATTGGGAAAAAGGCAGAACACACCCGTTTGATGAGGGGGAGTTGAACGTTTCGACGTCAGAAATAATAAAAAATGCCAAGAGTTTTATGCGTGCTTTTGACGCAAAATTGGTGCAAGCAGGCAAGCTCAATCCTGTGACTTACATCTTCCGTGCAAAGAATTACTACGGAATGACCGACAAGCAGGAAGTTGAGGTCACAAAGACCAATCAGCTTGGCGACAATCTGACCGACGATGAGCTTGCAAAGAAGCTCATGAAAGAAACTGAGGTCATAGACGTTGAAGCTTCGGAAGCTGAGGAATAGCAAGCGACTATTACTCACACGCCGAGCGACTATCAAACGACTATGCCAAGCGACTATGAAACGCACAAGGAAACGTAAAAATTTTCACACGCAATAGTCGAGATAAATATGAGCAGAAAATCGGCAAGAAAGCAGCCGAAAACACGCCGCCTGAGGGGTTGACCTTTGGGCGGCGGTGATTTTATCGAAAAATCATGCACGCGCCACAAGACGGCTAGCAAGCCCCGTATGACGTTTTAGCATTTAGTGCAGTAGTTTTATAGGCGACACGCTAGAACGTCATAGGGCGCACGCTAGGCACATTGTAGAACGTCATAATAATAACGATACTGTGAAGATATCACCGACAAGCCCCCCTAGCACGTCACAAGAGCGGTGATACAGCGTTGAGCGGTAAAGGTATAGGGGCGTGATATCGGACCGCATAGGCGGGCGAATAGGTGGCAGGGGGCAGAATAGAATAGCAATGCCCGTCCCGTGATTAGCGGAGCGGGCAAAAAAAACCCACCAAAGCCGGAGCCTTGACGGGTAAAAATATAGGGGGCTGATATCGCCAACCCCCTAGAACGATTATTTATAACGCTTCGCCGTTCTGATAACCACCAGAACGGGGAGCAGAAGCAGAGCTATTATTAGCATGCGGCCACCGCCTATTCTGCCAGTCCGTCAAGATATGCGGCACATGCTTTTGGCGTTTCTCCACCGCCGAACAATCGGCGGACGCCGCCACCTGCATTTATGCGGCGGTCTACTGCATAGCCGCATATGTCACGGTATATCTGTATAGCACCAATATCTTTGGCGCCAAGATTATGAGCGGCATTGATAGCCGCCGCCCTGCGTTTCAGTTCGTTAAATGTAATGCGTGTCATATAATCGCCCCCTTTTTTTATTCTGCTAGCCTGCAAACCATTTTGCAAGCCTGATATAGTGCCCTAGCCTGCACGTCCAGCCATTCTTCGCGGCTATTCGGACGGCGTTCGCCGTTGCGTGTGCGTTTCAGTTCGGACGGCGTGCAGAGGGTGGCGGCGATATCGCCGTTATAAATCAGGCTACAGCCGCCCCAGCTATAGACGTTCCAGTTATCAGCGCCGTTAAGTGCGGCGGTTTCAAGATCGTGACGGGTTGCGATTGCCATATTAATGCGGTGTTCTGCTTCCGCTGTGGCGATGTTGTCCAGGATTTCATCGGCGTATGTTTTTACGCCTGCACTCCATGCGCTGCGCGTTCTGATGTTGTCGATTGCGTTTCTGATTTCGTTAATGGTTTTCATGGTGTTGTACCTCCTGTTTTAAAATTCTTCGATATATTCAAATTCGTCCGGGTCAAATGCAAATACCTCTTGCATTGCCTGTGGCGTTCCTATGCTATACGCACATTCTTCAGCGGTCTCACAGCCGTCAAGGTTGCTGTAACTTGCATTCTTGGCAACGTCGATTGTTAGTTCTTCGTCAAATAGGTTTTCATAGATCATGAACCCCTTGCCGTTCTCGTCCACGAATACAACACAGTTATATGCGTTCGTTTTACAAAAATATCTTTTCATGTTTTACCTCCTGCCCTGTGGGCTGTCTTGCTGTGGTTTTTGTTTCTGTAATTATAATATCAGAAATTTCTGATACTGTCAACCCTTTTTAATCAATTTTTTCTGATATTTTTTATCTTTGTTGAATATGTACAAAAAATCAAAAGATATTGAACACATTTATACAAACAAGATCATAGAAAATAGCCGTTATTATTATATATACCTTTATAAACGAAAAAAAGACCCACCCCCGGGGGTCTTGCAGGACGGACCCACCCCCCTCACTCAACCCCCCGACTAGAAAAAATATAAAAAAGGGGTTGACACAAACAGATATATCTGATATAATATAAGTAGCAAAGTAACGGAGGTAGTAACAATGAACATTTGCAAAATAATCGCCAGCGTCATGGCAGACACGAAGACGACGCAGAAATCACTATTGCTCAAAATCAATGCACTTGCCGGCAAACAGATGATAAAGTCACAATCGGTTGTTTCCGAAAGGTTAAAAAACAAGAACATTGGCGTTGATAAAGCATTTGAAATGTTAGACGCAATGGGCTATGAAATAATCATACAGCCAAAAAGCACGCGTGGCAAAAGAGCAACAGGGTCATATGTGATAACGAAAGAGGACGAGCAAGAAGAATAATAATGAATGGAGAAACAACAGGTCAGGCAGGGTGAACAGCAGTAAGCATAAAGGGTGATGTGCAATGGTATACGGATATGCAAGAGTCAGTTCTGTAGGTCAGATAGACGGAAACAGCTTTGAGGACCAAGAGAAGCTGATAAAAAGCAACTATCCAGATGCAGAAATACATCTGGAGCAGGGCTCAGGTGCAAAAGAGCGTAAAGTGTTGAATGAAATAATGGATAATGCGATTTCAGGTGACACGATAGTAGTAACAAAGCTTGACCGCTTCTGCAGGTCAACAGCGTTAGGCTTGGAGTATATCGAGCGCATGAGAGCGAAAGGTGTCAAGATACACATACTTAATATGGGCTTGATAGAAAACACACCTATAGGCAAGCTGATTGTCACAAACCTGTTGGCATTTGCCGAGTTTGAGAGAGCGATGATACTTGAAAGGACACAATCAGGCAAAGCCATTGCACGGCAAAAAGAGGGATACCAGGAAGGCAGACCGAAAACTGTAAGCATACCTGATGAGGTAAAGCAAAAGGTCGATAGCGGAGAAATGACAGTAGCCGCCGCCTGCCGAGAGCTTGGAATAAGCCGTTCAACGTGGTATAATGAAATGAGAGCAGCAAGAGCAGAATGATATAAGAGCAGGACGATAACAGCAGAATGATAATAATAAGATAGAGCGTGCCAAGTGCCGAGTGCCAAGTGCCACATAGCTGACGATGAAAGGAGGCTAGTTGTGTGGCACTATTTTTATGCCATGCAGAAAAAAGTATGATAGATCTGACAGTAGTAGGCAACAGAGCATTAAGCAAAGAAGATATGTTTAAGCTTGCGCAAAAGCAGGCAAATGGTGAGTTGAAAACTGAACAGCTCCTGCTTGAAACGTTGAAAGTGCAGGACGAAAAGAAGAAACCGACGATAGAGGCGGCAAAGCATAGCTACGAGAACGCAATGAGAAAAACAAGCGAACTTGCAAAGGCAGGCAAGGCAAAACTTGCAAAAGAGTGGTATGACCTCGCTCACAAATTCGTACTGTGGGCAGGCGACAGCGATTTTGACGCATATATGCTGGCTTCAGAATGGAACAGAGAGCCAAGCGCAAAGTTCTGGGCGCCAAGGAGAGCCGTTCTTGAGGGCAAGCACAAGCTGGCAACGCAGATACAAGAGTTCATAGACGATGAGGACGCCCTGTTTCTGAGCTTGAGCACGCCCCCAGGTGCAGGCAAGAGTACGCTTATAAAGTTTCTGCTGTCATACATCGCAGGACTGTTTCCGCAGTCTGCGAACATATACACGTCATACTCCGACGGAATGTCAAAAATGATGTATGACAGTGTGGTATCAATGCTAACGGACACAAGCGAATATGGGCACAACGATATTTTCGACAATGGTATGCCTACACTGAGTGCTGAGTACAACACTATATCGTACAGGAAGAAAGGCGACTTCCCTACTATCGGAGTTATCTCCCTGGGTGGTTCGGTAACAGGTCGAACGAGAGCAAACAAGTTCATGATAACAGATGACCTTGTAAAAAATGCGGAAGTGGCAAGAAACCCGCAAAGGCTTGAAACGCTGTGGCAGGATTACAGAGATACGCTGACAACCCGACAGATAGGCGATAATGTAAAACAAATAATGCTCGGTACGATATGGAGCTTGCATGATCCTATCAGCCGAATGAGAACCGATCATGAGGGGGATCCGCGATATAGATTTATTGCGATACCCGTATGTGACGATAACGGCCATAGTAATTTCAATTACAACTGTGCGGACAGATACACAGATAAAAAAATACGTGACATAAAAGCAGACATAGATAATGTCACATTTAGTTGCCTGTATATGCAGCAACCTATGGAACGTGAAGGTCTGCTCTTCCATAAGGACGAAATGAATTGGTATAACGGAACACTGCCTGACGGCTCTGCAAGAAGAATAGCTGTGTGTGATGTGGCGTGGGGCGGTGACTATCTGGCAATGCCGATAGGATATCTGTACGAGGACGGAAGTTTGTTTTTGCAAGACGTGGTTTTCAGCAAGGGGGATAAAAAAATCACACAGCCAATGGTTGTGGCAAAGAGCATACAACATCAGATACATCAAGAGAGGTTTGAGGGCAACAACGGAGGCGGCGAATATGCAGACGAAATAGATAAGCAACTGAGAGCACAGAACGTCCACATAAACATCAGCAGTAAACGTGCGTCGACAACACAGAGCAAGCTCAGCCGAATATTACAGTATGCACCAGATATAAAGCAGGTGTATTATCGCAACGATAACGGCAGAGGTGAGATGTACGATAAATTTTTGGAAAACCTGTTTGCATTTAATCAGAGCGGTAAAAACGCACATGATGACGCCCCCGACAGCATGGCACAGCTGTGTGCGTTTGCAACAAATGGCGTAGGCGCAAGTGTGGAAATTATCAAGAGGATTATATAAGGGAAACTTAAAGGCAGACGCTGAAATGAAAACAAACTGTGCAACATGAACAAAAATGTTGAAAAATATTTTACATAGTGTGAAGTGGAAAAAGTTGAAAAGTAGTATTATAATAGGCTTGTCAGGAGGGATAGGTAATGGATAATAGGCGCATAAATGTATATTGTCCGAGCTGTGCGGCGGCAGGCATAAAGCGAAAGCTTATGGAAGTCGATAATGACGCAAAGGGCGTTATCTATCCATACTGCAAAGGCTGCAAGAAAAACGTTGCAGTTAAATTGCCCATAAGTGCTGAAAAGCACCTCCGTTAAGTTAATTTACGGGGCGAAAGCCCCGTATGTTCCACAAAGTCAGAGTGGGTGCAATTCCCACACGGAACACCAACGATTATGGAAAGAGAGAATAGACATATGAAGATTTTCATATCACAGCCCATGCGTGGTAAAACAGATGAAGAAATATTGACGGAAAGAGCAAAAGCCATTGAAATTGCAAAGGAAAAATACAATGCAGATATAGAGGTTATCGACTCTTTCTTCCAGAGTGCTCCTGCTGATGCAAAACCGCTTTGGTTTCTCGGAAAGTCACTTGAATTGCTCTCATCAGCCGATGCTGCTGTTTTTTGTAGCGGTTGGAAAGACGCACGAGGCTGTCGCTTGGAACACAGTTGTTGTGTTGAGTATGGCATTAAACAAATAGAACTTTAATGTCATCGTCCGCTGGAACGAAGTCCAGCCCAACAGGTTAGTGCTTAATCCTACTTTTTTCGAAAAGCACCTTTCCATTAACATTGCCAACACTGACAAGTGTTCGGGCAGGATCACAAAGCTGTATTGCAACAGGTACAGCTTTGAATTTGCAGGTTGAGAGCGTGCCAGCTTGATATCTGTTCCATTTGGCAACTGCTACCCTCACCCACAAAGCAGTTGCCATGCAAGCTTGTCCAGGCTTGATCTCCTTTCTGTTTTTACAGCGGCGGTAACACGCCGCACATGTCGGCTGACAGTGTGAGCCTGAAAGTCGGCACCATAAGAAACTTTACAACAAAATAACAAATTTTATTTACCTGAGTGCATAACGGGCTGACAACTCGCTCAGAAATCGACAACCGGAGGCGTCTTGTGTGTACGGATACGTTCGCAAGGGGGCTTATTAATAGCTGTGAGGCTATCAATGGAGAGAGCATTCTCAATCGAAGTCGGTTGTGCACATAAAATGTATAGTCAAAGGCTTTGCAAACTTGCCGTCAGAATAATAGACGGTCTCTGTGAGACAATAAGCCCATAAGCTGTGAGCTGGTGCTTGCAAGCCAATGTGGGTAATGCCAAAACAATCTGATAGCCACGTTGAAATAAGGCAAGAAGCAAGAAAGAGTAGCATAAATCGTGAAACAAAATTTGCTGAAAGTCATGTGAAATTTGCGGGCATTAATCTCGCGTAGGATACAAACAGGTAAGAAGCTTGTGGGTCGCTCCTGCAAGCTCAGCCTTATCTGCCTAGTGGCTGAATATGATTAGAATTTTATGTGTAAAGCGAAAGCTTGAATAAAATTTGTTATTTTGTTGTAAAGAGAATATTAAGTTTAAGTGCCAAGTGTTTAATTACCAAGTGCCTATTAGTTATCTAAAAAAAGATAGCTGATAGGCACTTTTTTTGTTGCACGGAGGTGAAACAATACGGAATTACACGGCAGACGAAAAATCTTACTGAGTGAAAGAGATATTACAGAAGAAAACATTATTGAAATAGTTCGGAGAGCGGTCGCAACTCACGAATTGAACCGAGAAGAAATTGAGTATCTCCACAACTATCTACGTGGTAAACAGCCAATTTTAAAACGTGTCAAAGAGGTTAGGCCTGAGATTAATAATAAAATCGTTGAAAACCATGCATTGGAAATAAACAATTTCAAAGTCGGCTTTATCTTTGGTGAGCCTGTTCAGTATGTTAAGCGTGGAAATTGCGAGCTTGATAATACTGAGAGCGATGCTCCATCAGATAATGGTGTGGCGGCTCTCAACGAGTATATGCAAGAGGACGATAAAGCTGCCAAGGACAGAGAGCTTGCTGAGTGGATAAATCAGTGTGGCGTGGGATATAGGCTCGTACTTCCCTCTGATGTGGGCGAAGATGTTCCGTTTGAAACATATATACTGGACCCCAGAAACACGTTTGTTATCTACAGTAATGACTATAAACGCAAGCCTGTTATTGGTGTGACATACTCCAGCTACAGATTTGCAAACGCAGATATAACAAGCTACAGGTCGTATGACATTTATACCGATGAGTGGTATTGGCGTATCGACTTCAAAAACGGCGAAGGCGTTGTGGCTAGATCACAGCCGAACAACATCGGCTATATTCCGATTATCGAGTATGAAAATAATCCTGAACGTTTAGGCTCATTTGAGACAGTTATAACACTTTGCGATGCTATAAACAACATTGACAGTAATGACATTGACGGAATTGAGCAGATAATACAGGCGTTTACATGGTTTGACAACATAGATATCGACAAAAAACAGCTGCAAGAGCTCAAAGAGCTTGGTGCAATAAAAACCCGTTCGCAAGAAGGGCGTCAAGCGTCAATAAAAAATATCGAAACAAAGCTCGATATTTCACAGACTCAGGTAGCTAAAGATGACTTATATGACCGAATGCTGACGATTGCGAGTGTACCTGATCGCCGAGCAAGCGCAGGTGGCAACACAGGTCAAGCACTGATAATCGGTGAAGGCTGGGTAATGGCTGAAAGTGCTGCCAAAGCTTTTGAATTGATGTTTGTAAAGCCTGAAAAGCAGTTTTTAAGAGTTGTTCTGAAAATCTGCAAGAATACTCGAAATTGCAAGCAGGAAGTCAAAGATATTAAGCTTCACGATATTGATGTGAAGTTTACAAGAAACAAGACTGACAACCTGCTCACCAAGACACAAGGTCTGATAAATATGTTGCAGGCAGGCATTCACCCAAGAATAGCCATTCTGCACTGCGGATTGTTCTCTGACCCTGAACAGGTTTATCAAGATAGCAAGCCATACTTAGAAGCAACAACACAGCAACAGCAAGATACGAGTAATTTTGCCGTAAATACCACTGTAGCTGATGAAATGCTCAAAGCTATAGGAGCTATGGACAACAACGGCGGTGATAGCAGTGGCAACGCTTAAATTTGATGAGCTTAACGTGCTGTGGTTTAACAAAATGGAGTTGCCAACCGCTGAAAAGCTATTGCGAATAGAAATGGCGGCGGTGTTTGAACGAGAGCTCAATAAGATATTTTCCTCACAGCGTGAGCGTACTGACAGTGACAAATATCTGCTATATGCAACAGTGTATGCAACGATAATGTCAAGCACGTACATTGAGATTACAAACAATTATTTTTTAAAGTATGTTCTGAACATAGCAAGCAATGTAAAGGGGCTATCAGAATATTCCCAAAAATGGATTGTTAAGCACTCGGAACAGTTTGCAAAGGAAATTCAGCAAACAACCCAAAGGCTTATTGAAAGTGGTGATTATGACAACGCATTTTCGGTAAGCCGAGCTAGGACTATATCACGCACAGAAATCAATGCTTTGTGCGAGTGTGCAACCTTAGAGGGATATTATCAAAGCGGTTACACAAAGAAGATGTGGGTATCATTTAAGGACAACAAGGTTCGAGATACACACAAAGTCGCAGACGGACAAGTCAGGAGCTTGTTTGAGCCGTTTGACATTGGCAACAGCCAGCTGATGTTTCCACAAGATAGTTCGCTGGGAGCATCGGCAAAAGAAATCGTTAATTGCAGGTGTGTTATGCAACCTGTGAAATAAATTGTAGCTGTGCGTTAAACAGCAAACGTCAAGCCGAGCAACCGGCGTTAATAAGCGTAGACGTAGAAAAGGAGTGTTTCTTATGACAAGAGAAGACGTAAAGGGTATTTTCCCAAACGCAACAGATGAGGAAATCACAGCATTTCTGAACCGACACAATGGCGAAGTCACAGCGGCCAAGTCCAGCGGTGTAAAAGCTGACGAGCTTGCGACACTCAGAGATAAGGCAAAGAAGTATGATGACTATGAAGCTGAGAAGCTGACAGCTGAGCAGAAATTGAAAAAGCTCACTGATGAAGCTGAGGCGGCTAGGATCACCAATCTGAAAATGCTGAACAAGACTAAAGCTGTTGCACAGTTCGTAAACTGTGGCCTTAAAGAGGACGATTACAAGGGATTTATCGACAGCATTGTTTCAGACAATGAAGAAACTACAGTTAATTCTGCAAAGTCCATTGCCGCAATGCTCACATCTCAGAAGAAAGCCGTTGAAGATAAGCTTAAAGAAGACGGTCTAAAGAATGCTCCGAAGCCTCAGGGAGCAGGCGGAAACGACGGACTTACATCTGCTGAAAAGATAGCTGAGAAATTGGCTACAGACAGAGCAACCATTGCTAAAACTGCGGCGGAAGGTCTAAAAAAATACATATAGGAGGTAATTAAATGGCTAATATGATGAAGTCTACAGCCGTAATTGCAGATAAGACAATTCTTGCAAACGGCGAATTTTTAGCAAGACCATATACAATCAAGGCAAGTGCTATCACAGCTGATAGCAACGGAAAGAAAATCGTTAAAGGTGGAACTCCATTTCCTGCAAACGATTCAACCGCTATCGGTCTTCTGCTTGACACAGTTGACGTAACCGACGGCGATAAGACAGTATCACTTATGTATGCAGGAACAGTTTCAACCGCTAAGCTGACAGCTAACGGCGTAACAGTACAGACAGCGGCTAAGACAGCACTGCCAAGAATCACATTTTTTTGAATAAGGGAGGCAATACATAATGCAGAATTTTTCAGATGTTTTCACAGCTAAGGCATTTGCTATGTACTGGACAAAGTACCTAGAGCAGGCAAATGCAGAAGGCTATCTGGGAACTTCCCTGTTCCCACCTGTAAAGAAAAAGGGTATCGATATAAAGTGGATTAAGGGTAGGTCAGGCCTGCCTGTAACACTCAGACAGAGTGCATTTGATACTGTAGCACATGTCAGAGATAGAATTGGCGTAACTGCAATTCAGACAGAAATGCCATTCTTCCGTGACAGTTTCATCGTTAAGGAAAGCGACAGGCAGGAAATCTTGAGAGCGCAGGACAGCAATGATCCATATGTACAGCCTGTACTTGATAACATCTACAACGACGCCAAGAACCTTACCAACGGTGCAAATGTTGTTCCAGAGAGAATGATCATGCAGCTTCTCTCACCGACTGACGGCTCACCAAAGATTGAGATATCAGACGGAGCAAAGGTAAGTTGTCTGTATGAGTATGACGTTGACGGCTCATTCAAGACAAACAATTTCAAAGCCCTCACAGGTACATCAGCATGGACAGACCACAGGAACTCAAACCCTGTACAGGACATTCTTGATGCTCAGGAAGCTGTTTATAAGCTTACAGGAAACGTTCCTACAATCGCCCTGATGTCAAAGAAGACACTCAGAGACATCAGAGAGAATGAGAACGTCAAGGCATATATCGTTGCCAAAGCTCAGGCAGCAGGTGGAGTTGTTCTCATAACAGACAAGCTCGTAAAGGAGTACATCTCTGAGGAAACTGAGCTTACCGTCGTTGTAAATAACAAGTCATTCATTGACGAAAGTGGCACAGCAAAGAGATTTTATCCAGACGATATGGTAACACTTCTCCCTGCACAGCCACTTGGCTCAACAGTTTATGGTACATCACCTGAAGAAGCTGATCTCATGGCTGACGGCAAGGCAGATGTTGCTATCGTAAATACAGGCGTTGCAATCGCAACAATCAAGCAGGAACACCCTGTTAATGTAAGAGTGCTTGCAAGCGAAATCGTTCTGCCGTCATTTGAGGGCATGGATAACGTTTATGTTATCAACACAAATGCCAAAATCGGTGAGCTTACAGTAACTTCTGTCGCTGGCACAAGTGCATCAGGCAAGACAAAGGTAACGGTATCACCATCTCTGTCAGCAGGCAACTCCTACAAGTATAAGACAGCATCAAGCGTAACTGTTCCTGAGTTTGGCACAGAATGCAAGTCGGGCTACACTGCATGGGACGGAGTATCCGAGATCACCGCAACAACAGGCACTAAGATACTCATCGTTGAGGTAGATGCAAACAACAAGGCTGTAAAGGCTGGTTCAGCTACAGTAGCGTCTAAGGCATAAAAGGAGAGTGCAAAATGGATATGATTGAGCTGTTTAAGGCAAGCGTTCCTGAGGAAAATTCCGAGGAATTGATTATGCAGTATTTAGACGCTGCTCAATCAATTATCCTTGCACATCGCTTTCCTTTCGGTACAGACCGCACAGAAGTCGAGCCACAGTATAAGGGCTTACAGTTGAGAATTGCTATTGACTTGTACAACAAACGTGGAGCTGAGGGCGAAAAGGCACACTCTGAAAACGGAGTAAGCCGTACATATGAAAGCTCGTGGGTATCTCAACAATTGCTTGACGAAATCGTTCCGAAAGCTGAGGTATTGTAATGAGAAACCTAATGCGAAACGTTACAAAAATAAGCTATAAGCTGTATTTAGGTGAACAAGATTTACTTGATGATGACGGCTATAGGACAGGCGAGAAAGGCATAAGTTACTCAGATTTTAGTGAGTGTTATATGTCGATATCAGGCAATAAAAGCGACAGTGAAATGTCACAGTTTGGTCGAAACCTGGACTATGATAGAACAATGTCAACCGCAGACATGAAGTGCAAAATTGATGAACACTCACTGCTGTGGATAGATATTGATGTCAATGGTCCTCACAATTTCATTGTAAAAAAGCGCTCTGTTACGCCAAATCAAATACAGTTTGCCATAAAACAGGTGAATGTCAATGAGGAAGATAGCGTTTAATCTGTCAGAAGATAGCTTGACAAAAGCCGTTGAGCAAATGAAAGCATATAAAGCTGAGATACACAAAAAAACTCAACTGCTTGTGGAACGTCTTACTGATTATGGGCTAACGATATGCAGAGCAAAAGTCATTGAAATGGATATCCCTGATACAGGACATTTGCTCAGTCAGGTTGACGGCTACTATAGCCCATTGCTTAATTCTGGTTTCATTTTTTGTGACTGTGATTATGCAGTATTCGTTGAATTTGGAACAGGTGTAAAAGGTGCGTCACAGCCATATGTAGGACAAGCCATAAGTGAATGTGGCTATCAATATATGGGCGGAACACATTATATCACGACGCAAGACGGACGTATAGGCTGGTTTTATCCTGCTGATGACGGAACGTGGAAGTTTACACAAGGCATGCCAAGCAGGCCATTTATGTACGAAACAGGGTTGGAAATGCGAAATGCTCTTGACAACATTATTAAGGAGGTTTTTCAAAAGTGATTGACATTGAAAACAAAGTGTTTGACACAGTGTCGAAAGCACTTGAAAAAGCTTTCAAAAATATATCTGTCAGCAGCATAAACACAGATAAACCCGCAACATTTCCGTATGTTTCAATCGTGGAAACAAGTAACTCGGTTGATCCTGCGTACATAGACAGTGGCAGAATTGAGAACGCAAGCAATCTACTGTACACAGTGAATGTTTATAGCAATCTCGCCAAAGGCAAGAAAACGCAAGCCAAAAAAATCAGAAACCTTGTGTCAGACGAGTTCGATAAAATCGGCATGATGAGAACATTCTGCCAGCCTATTGAAAATCTATCTGACACATCAATATATCGTATCACAATGCGTTTCGAGTGCAAAGTTGATACGGACGAAATAATCTATAGGAGGTAATGAAGTTGGAGAAAGCAACAATTAATACCTATTTGTATGCAAAAAAGGCCGCTGAAAGCAAAGCTTCAAAGCTTTGCGACATTACATCATACCCAGACCTTTTCACTGCACCTGAAAAGCTGGACGTATCTGACCTGTCCAGCAGACAGAAAAAATATGCCGAAGGTATGGTAGATGTTCCAGATTACACATTCGGCGCAAATTACACCAAAACAGCGTATGATAAGCTCAAAGCGATGGAAGGCGACGATACAATCGTTTTTGAACTTCGCTTTGGTGCAAAAGGTGAATATGGTGCGTGGACTTGGACAGGATCTATGTTTGTCAACATCAAAGGTGGCGAAGTCGGCGGCAAGAGAGAAATGGAAATCACTTCTTATCCGCAGAGCGATATCACTCCGACAACAGTTTCAGATACATAATTTTTTAGGAGGATAAAACAATGGCAAAGACAATCAATTTCAATTACGAAGGTCAGCATTACGTTCTTGAATTTTCCAGAAGAACAGTAAGACAAATGGAGAATAACGGCTTCACTCTGAATGATCTCTCAGACAAGCCAATGAACACTCTGAACGAGCTTTTTGCAGGTGCTTTCAAGAAAAATCACCGCAATGTAAAGCCCGAACAGATTGACAAGATGCAAGCTCTTTTCGCTGATAAGGACAAGCTTATAGAGACTCTGTTCTCAATGTACAGCGAAACTATCGAGACACTGACAACAAATGACCCTGCTGAGGATAGGGAAAATTTGATAACCTGGAGCGTTGGAGAGTAGACAACGTTCCGAAAGAACAAACATATACTCAAACATTTCTAAAAGCTTTGCCATTGTATTTATCCATAGGCATGACTGCCAAAGAGTTTTGGGAAGGTGACTGCTGTTTGGCAGTTGCCTTTCGCAAAGCTGATGAGATGACACAAAAAGCAAAGAGAGAAAAGGACAATTCCAATGCATGGCTAATGGGACTGTATGTTCAAGAAGCCATAGCAAGTTGTTTTTCAAAAAACGGCAAATATCCCGATAAACCGCATGACATTTTCAAAGCCGACAAGGATAATGAAAAAACGTATGATGACATCATGCGAGAAAATGCGGAGAATTTCAGGAAATTTGCAGAAGCATTTAATAAAGGAAGGGTGGCAAATAAGGGCAATTAAACAGACTTATTGCCGCCTTATTTTTATCTAGGAGGTGAAAAAAGTATGGGATTAGACATCGATAAGCTTAGTTTGAAAGTAGAAGCTTCGTCTGACAACGCTGAAAAAAAACTCGATAGGCTGATTGTTAGGCTCGAAACGTTAAAAAAGTCAGTGGGCAAACTTTCGGGACTTGACAAGCTTTCCGAAAAGCTCAACAAAATAGCGGCAAGTGCCAATGCTATATCAGGTGTGGATAAGCTTGCAAAGCTTGTTGAAAGCGTTTCAAAACTATCACAGATAAAGTCTCCGAATGTTACAAAGACCGTGAACAGCATCAAAAAGCTCTCTGAGGCGTGTAATGCAGTAAGTGGCATGAGTAATGTGAGTGTGCTTAAAGAGAATATAACAGCTATTACAGAGGCGTGTAAGCCAATGCAGGAAATGGGTAAGAATAATCTTTCGCCATTCCTTAATAGCCTCAAAAAGATACCGGATATCACAAAGTCGCTTGACACAGAGAAAATCAATGAGTTCGCAACGAGAATACGCCAGCTTACCACCGCTATAGAGCCATTGACAACGCAGGTTTCAAAGGCGGAAAACGGACTTGTTGCACTTAATGGCATTATGAAGAGTTCAATAGCGAGAAACGGAAACCTTGCATCTGCAAATGCCGTAACTGTAAAATCCTATACCAGTTTGTCCTCAGTTTTTAAGGACGCAAGAATAAGAGCCGCCGCACTTTACGTCACAGTCAATAGAGCTGCAGATGCACTCGCCGACTGCTTACAATCGTCAAACGAATATGTCGAAAACATCAACCTATTTACAGTAGCTATGGGCGATTATTCAGAAGAAGCATATAGGTATGCCGAAAAAGTAAATAGTCTGCTTGGCATTGATATTTCTGAGTGGATACGCTTTCAGGGCGTGTTCAAGCAGATAACAACAGGCTTTGGAGTTGCGGCTGAAAAGTCAAACATAATGTCCAAAAACCTGACGCAGATAGGCTATGATATAGCATCATTCTTCAACATCTCCATAGAAGACGCTATGCAGAAAGTTGAATCTGGTATTTCTGGAGAACTTGAACCGTTGCGTAGATTGGGTTATGCCCTTGACGCCGCAACACTTCAGCAGATAGCCTATGATAATGGCATTCAGCAGAACATCAACACCATGACGCAGGCACAGAAGTCACAGCTAAGATACGTCGCTATTCTTCAGCAATCTACAAATGTTATGGGCGATATGGCAAGAACCATCGTCACGCCTGCAAACTCTATGAGAATTTTGCAGCAACAGTTTGAACAGCTCAAGAGAGCCATAGGCAACATTGTGAGCGTGTTTGCTGTGAAGATGATACCATATGTCCAAGTGTTTGTAAGACTGCTCACAGACGCCGCTAACGCCATTGCAAAGTGGTTAGGCTTTGAGCTGCCAACGATAGATTATTCTGAGGTTGGCAAAGGTCTAAGCAGTGTAACAGAGAATGCAGACGATGCAACAGAGTCTGTCAAGGAAACAAAGAAAGCGTTGCTTGCACTTGCTAGCTTTGATGAGATAAATCAGCTCAATCTTGACAAGAACAACGGCAATGACAGCGGAGATACTACAGGCAATAAATATGATCTCGGCATTGATTTGCCTGAATATGACTTTCTTGCAGGACTTGACAAGCAGACGGACGCACTTTACAAAAAGGTCAAAGCTCAGCTGAAAGAGCTCTACAACTGGCTCAAAAAGCACAAGGATATGATTAAAGTCATTGCAGGGCTATTGGCAACAGTATGGGCAGTAAATAAAATTGCTAACCTGATTAATTGGGTGAAAAAGCTTAAAGGGGCGTTTGGAGGTCTAAGCGTTATAAAAACGTGCAAAACGTGGCTGAAAAACTTCACGGATGGGTTTAAAAATTCTGAGGCTACATCATTCTTTGGAAAGATGAATGACGGAGTTAAAAAATTCAGAAGCAAGTTATCGCCTGTTGCAAAGCTACTTGGAACAATTGTTGGAATGGTAGGTGCTGGCATTGGCAGTTATAATCTATTTAATAAGCTATCATCAGATACTCTTACATGGAAATCAGCACTAGGAGATACTGCGTTAATCGTAGGTGGATTGGGAGTATCCTGGCTGTTTGGTGGCGGAACAGGTCTTGCTATCGGAATTATAACGACAGCTATAGCGGGAATGGTCGGAGCGCTTAAAGGCGTAGACGATGAAATAATCGCTGCTGACAAAGCTTATAGCGATAGTTTACTATTTAATAATGGCGGAATGAAAATTGATGAATTCACAGATTATCTCAATGCTCAATTTTCATCAGTTCAGAAGTTAAACAAGGAATTATCTGATTATGATAGCAAGATAAGCGATGCACATGATTCTGTTGAGCAAAGCTTGTCAGTTCTTAATAATTTTCAACAGTCATTGAAAGACACACAGACAGTTTCAGCAGACGAAATACAGAAAATAAAAGACTCTCTCAATAGTCTGGTTGAAAACATGAAATCAGAATTTTCATTCAACACAGATAAAATCTTCACTGCTTTTCGTAATCAGTCGCAAAAGACCGCAAAAAGCCTTGGCATAGATGTTGGTAGCATGACAACAATTCTCCAGAACTTCCAAAAAGATTTTGAAAATTCTACCGACGATTTGAATAATCGTGCACAAGAATTACTCGACAAAATGTCAACAGGAAACGCAACTGAAAAAGATATAAAAGACTTGCAAGATGTAATGAGTACCATTCAAGAGTTGAGTGTAACAGCAAGTGAAGAACAAGTCAAATTTAATGATGCTGTAAAAGGATTTGCTAACATAGACTTTGAAGATCTTGATACTTTCAAAGAAAAAGCCGAAGAGCTCAAAACAACCTACAAGAATTTATCAAAGAACATAGAAGATAACCATACAAGCGTAAAAACATCTTTGGAAACGTTTAAACTCAAGGTAAATGCCATGTTTAATAATGGACTTATTGACGAGTCGAAGTACAAAGAAAATATGCAACTGTATTCAAATATGATAAAACTGATAGATTCTGACTATAAGAAGCAAAAGACAAATCTAAAAAATACAATGTCAGGCATTGTTAATGGCATTTACAATGAATTTGAGAATGCCATTGCAGAGGGTACTACAAACGCAACAGCAACCGCAAAAGAAGCAATGGAAGCAACGTTGAAGACAGGGTTCGGAGGAGAAGAAGAATATCAAAAAAATCTTACCGACATAGTTGGCAAACGAGTACGGAGCGCCTATAAGCCGATAAGCGGTGAAATTTCTAACCTGTTTGATAGTTTGGGCATTGACATTGACAGAAACTATGGCGCAAAATTCATGTATCAAATGACAAAGAATGGCGAAAATGGAAGCTTAGGATTGGCAGAGGGTATTAAGTCAAAGAGCAAAAGCGTAACTGAGGTAGCGTCACAAATAGGGCTTGCAGCAGTTAAAGCAAGTGCAACAGCTCTTGATGAACATTCACCTTCAAGAAAGACGTTTCAGCAGGGTGTCTTTTTCCTCCAAGGCTTCATGAACGGCATAAAATCGCTGTCAACGTTTATGAACACTTACGTAGCAAAAACAGCAAAATCAGCCGTTACAACATTTGATACAAATTCTGCGACAACCTCAATCGGTATCAAATTTATAGACCGCTTTAAAAACGGCATTGACCTGAGGAAAAATAGCCTCATCAATGATATTGTTGATATTTTCAATACTATTCTCGATAAGGCGGACGATTTCCACGTCCAATTCTTCAACTCATTCAATAGTGCGGTACCTGCAATACAGATAGCCTCAAATGGCATTCTTGCTGCTATGGGACAAGCTGTATCTATACCACAGATAAGCTATACAGCGCCTGGATATCGTGTTCAGGGATATGCAAGTGGCGGTTATCCTGCGACAGGTCAGCTATTTGTTGCAAGAGAAAACGGCACACCTGAAATGGTCGGTTCTATTGGTAGCAGAAACGCCGTTGCAAATAACGATCAGATTACTGCGGCAATCAGTCAAGCGGTATATCAGGCAGTACGTGAAGCAAACAGAGATACTCAGAACAGCGGTAGCAGAAACAATGAAATGACAGTTAAAATCGTGCCTGACAAGAACAGCTTCGTAAAAGTTGCTGTTGACGGGATAAACGATACAACCAGACGGACAGGCAAAAGTCCGTTGCACTAAAGTGAGGTGGTGACACAATGCTTAAATTTGACGGCGTAGAAATGCCTGTACCTGCAGATTTGCAGGTACAGAACAACAAAATCTGGTCGGATAACACAGGACGTTCAGCAACCGGAAAGCTTGTTGGAGATATGGTGTGTATAAAGAAGAAGTTAATCATATCGTGGGTACACCTCACAGGTGAGCAAGTCGCATTGATAAATCAATACATTTCTAACGTAAGCAAGCCGTTTTTCAGCGTGACATTTACAGATGAAACATTTGTTGAGCAAACGTGCACCATGTATGCAGGCGACACAAAATATGATGTGCTAAAGTGGGTCTCACCGATGAAACATCTGAAAAATGTCGCAGTAGACCTAATCGAATGCTAGGAGGCGGTAAAATTGTATACAGTACAGAATGAACCCGTCTCTCAGCGTATCGAGAGCTATTGCCGTACTTGGCGGCTGTGGATAGAGAATGCAGAGGGCGTTATATCAGGTGACAGCATTATGTCAGCTGACAGCTCCATGCAGGCAACATCACTTTCAGACGACATCGAGCTGGGCGCAGTATGTTCGCAATCGTGGAACATGACCATAAGTGACACTGAAACAGCGTTTCTCGGCAAAGAGTATGACACATATCTGTATCTCGTAGACTACGAAACTAGCGGCATACTTTCAGACGAAAAGATACCAATGGGACGTTTCACCTGTGTAAAATCAAAGAAATCAGGCGGCAGTGTTCAGCTGACAATGGCGGATAGATTATATTTTTCCGACAAACCATATGTACCGCATATCCCTATGCCAAACTGGAATAAAGCCGTCGAAGACGACATTTGCAGACAATTAGGCTTGCAAAACGGCAATGACTATACAGAGGTGCGACTACTGCGTGACAAGAACGGCAGAAGGTTGATAGATAAGAACGGCAAGGTGCTGTACTCAAAGTATTTCTATTTCAAAGTCAGCTCAGTGCCCAAAGACGTGACCATGCGGCAAATGCTGTCTTACCTTGCCTCAGCTCAGGGGCAGTTCGGGTATGTTGACAGGTATGGAAAGTACGTCCGAAAGTGGTATGGCAAACCGGTGAAAACGTTGGATAACAACACAATAGACCTACCTACGCTGTCAGAAAGACAGAACGTGATAGTAGGCATAATCTGCAAGGTCAGTGATGATGTAACGTTGTCACTTGGTGTGACAGATACAACACAAGGACGTGTACTAGAATTTGAAAATCCGTATATGACAGAGTCTTTGCTACAATCTCTGTGGCGCAGGATAGGTGGATTTTCGTGGTATACCACTGAGCTGTACCACAGACTTGGTGACCCACGTTTCGACATAGGTGACGTGGTGACCTACACCAACGGCACAGACAGCTATGATATACCGATAACAAATTTAGGATTTACCTTTGACGGCGGACTTTCAGCAGACATTTCTGCGGTAGGTCTGAGCGTTGAAGAACAGCTTTAAGGGGGCGAGATAATGGCTGATGAAAATTTGACATTGGCGCAAGATATCAACGACTATCCTATGCAACACGCAGGTGAGGAAATCGATGAGATACTGAGCCGAGCCGGCAAGATACACTATGGCACTGTGGAACACAAGATGACGGGAACAAATGCGCTGATGCGGATACCGCTTGGACTGAATTTTGCGCCTAAGCAGGTTATAGCAACACTACGGCAGACAGACATACCAACACCATACAAGACGTTCTGCACCCACGTTAGTGGTTCGGGAAAGTCGTACTATCTGAACGTCTGCATGGGAGCTAATAACGGGTCAACAGTAAATGTCCCGACAGGAACGTACTATGTGGATTACATTGCGATAGAATAGGGGGGGATTAAATGACAATAACATTAAATGCAGATTATGACGTAACCCTAAGCACAGCCCTGCTGGGCTATGTGGGTGAAACGAATGTCCGCCCTGTGTCGGTCGAGGGCATGGAGATAGACGGTGCAGACCGCTATGTGCTGACTATCGACTATGGCGACGGCACTGTCTATGAGGTCGATATCACAGGCGGACAGTGGACACCAACAGCAGATATACTGCGGTCAGCGCAGACAGTATCGTGTCAGATAGCGGCTAAAAAACTGTCAGGGCAGGAGTACATACTGCTGAAAAAATCACGCATATTCAGATTGCGAATAGGTGCGGCTATAGGCGATAATGCAGTACCGTCACCAAGTGTGGCAGCTGACGCACTGGATAAGATAGACGCCATAGGCACACAGGTTGCCGCAGACCGCAAAGCCGCTGAAACCGCCGCAGAAACAGCGACTACAGCGGCAAATAACGCCGCCAAATCTGCCACAAGCGCAGGATTATCAGCAGACACCGCAACGCAGGCGGCAAGCCGTGCTGAAACCGCAAAGGCAGCGGCAGAAACGTCCGCAACACAGGCAGAAACCGCCATGCAGGGCGCAGAAACCGCACGTGCCGAAGCAGTCAAATCTCAGAATAGTGCCAAGGTATCCGCAGCGCAAGCATCAACGGCAGCACAGCAGACCACAGCCGACAAGAACATAACAGCAGGCTATGCAAAGACAGCCAAGACTAATGCCGACAGCACTGCAGCAGACAGACAGGCAGTGCAGGAAATGGCAACGCAGGTCACAGCCGACAAGGCTACAGTGGCAGACCATGCCGCCCAGGTCGCAGAGGACAGAACAGCTGCTGAGACTGCTGCACAGACAGCACAATCCATAGCTGACAGTCTTCCAGACGACTATGTAACAGCGGTTACAAAAATCGCTGAAAACACGGCTGAGATTTCTGCGGTGAAGCTGTCCGACAAGGAACTGAAAAGGCGTGTGGACGCACTGTACGACATGGGTCAGGGTGTGACGCACCAGTTTGAAACAGATACAGAAACCGCATACGCAAAGACAGTCCCTACTGGGGCAAAGCTGATGTCGGTGAAAAATATTGGTGGCAGGTCAATTGTGTTTAATCAGATGATACCTGACAGCATAATCCATGTCGCAATAACAGTTGACGAAGATGTTGCCGACGAAAAATGGCTGAAACAAATAATTGCTGATACGTCACCTATCGCACAGGCAATCGGTCATAAAGTGGTAGGAAAATGTATCAGGGATATAAATAATCCTAGTTCCTATGTGACGGTACGTTTTGGAAATAACAATGTAAATGTGTCCAATGGTAGCGAACGTTACACCACTACAGAAAATGGTATATATACACTATCGTCGGGAGTAGGCAACCCACCACCGCTATATTTTCGTGCATTCGCAGGCGCAACCGCAGGCACATACAAATTTACACTGCAATTGTTTGACCTAACCCAAATGTTTGGTGCAGGCAACGAACCAAAAAGCGTGGAAGAATTCGAGAAAATGTTCCCAGCCGATTACTACCCATACTGTGCTGGGGAGGTTGTCAGTGCAGGGGTGACAGAAGTTGTGGAAGAAAGCAGAAACAAAATCTATGAAAAATGGCAGGGATATTCCATTGACGCATCAGGAACATATGTACGAAATTCAAATTTTGACACCCATGTTGCCGAAATCGTTAAATGTCGCACCTACACAGTTCTAGGTGGTGCTGTATACGGTCTGCATACTGATAAACCAACGCCAAACAGTAAAACGTATGACGGAATCAGACACGCAACCGACATGGGATATACATTTTCCGCCCCAATTGATGGATATGTCACCATGAGGACAGAAACAGGTGTGCAGGCGGCTATATGGGAGGGTACTGTAACACCAACGAATGTTACCCCCTACCACAGCAACGTTTACCCAATCCCCAAAGCAATCCGCAATCTGCCTGGCTACGGCGTAGAGGGTAACATTGTGGACTACGAAAACAAAACGTATACACAGGTCAACAGCGTTAGCGGCACAGAAATAGTGCCATTAGGAACACCTATCGTCACCGATATTTCAACCCTGATACCAGATGATTTTCTGCGAAATATCGAGGTCGAGGCAGGGGGTTCAGTGACATTCAAAAACAGCAACGACAGCTATCGCATACCAGTCCCGAACGAAGAAGAATATGTGGTCAAGCTGTCAGAGATAGGAGGTAGCGTATGACAGAATTGCAGAAAAAAATGGCGGAGAAGCTAGGGCTATCCGCCGAAGATTTTCAGCCGAAGAAAGCCACAAAGGTTGATGAGTTAGAAGCGCAGGTGCTGTATACTGCGCTGATGACCGACACGCTGATTGAGGAGAGTGACGACAATGTATAAAAAAGTCAAACGTTTGTACGATTTAGGGCTGTACACCACTGAACAGGTAAAGGACTTTGCTGACAGGGGCAAGATAACCCCTGAACAGTACACAATTATCACTGGAGAGAAGTATGAAAGTGAGGCGAGCGAATGAAGTACATAATTATGCTGATGATCGTGATAGGGCTTGCGCTGGCTGATTTTGCCACTGGCTGGATAAAAGCCTACTGCAAGGGCGACGTCCGTTCATCGAAAATGCGCAAGGGTGGTCTGAACAAACTAGCCGAAATAGTCGTCATGGGCGTGGCTATCGGTTCGGAGATAGGTTTTGAACAGCTGGGACACTACTATGGACATAGCGAACTGGCAGGAATTGCAGGCACTATAACCGCGCTAGCCGTGTTCGGGTATATTTTCACCATGGAAATAGTTTCTATACTAGAAAATTATGGAGAGATTAACCCACAAGCCAGTTGGATAAACAAAGTCGTGGCAAAATTCGGAGTTTTTAAAGATAAGGAGGACTAACTATGGCAATGACATTTGACGAGTTCGTAAAAAAGTACAAAGGCAAGGGCATTGATTTTGACAAAGCATATAATGTACAGTGCTTTGACCTGGCAAACCAGTACAACCGTGATGTTATCGGCTGCGGTATGTTCACAGGTCTGTATGCTAGGCAGATTTACGAAGATTTCGACAGGCAGGCGGTCAAGGGCTATTTTACCAGAATAAAGAACACTCTGTCGTTTGTGCCGAAAAAGGGTGACATCGTGGTATGGGGCGGCAGTTTGAACGGCGGTATCGGTCACGTTGCCATAGCCACAGGCGAAGGCAACACAAAATATTTCTACAGCTACGATCAGAACTGGACAGGCAGGAACGATCCATGTACAAAAATCAAACACAATTACAACCATGTTCTTGGCGTTCTGCGTCCGAAAAATCAGAACGCTATCAATCCGCCTACGCTAGAGACAAAAGGCTATAAAAAAGGCGCAAGCACAGACGGGTCGTATGCCCTGAAACAACTGCTGATCCTTGACGGTGCCAAGCTGGACGATAATGGCATTATCGGCAAGGGCACTGTCAGTGCTATCAACAGCCGTCTTAAAGCATGGGGCTACAAGCAGAACGGCATTGCAGGCAAGAAATTCATCAAAAAACTGCGTGAAAAAATCAAGAAATAGTCGCATAAAATTCGCATAAATTTCGCATAAATTTAGCCGTCAGAGCGTTTGCCCTGGCGGCTTTTTTTATTGCAGATACACAGTCATTGCAGCACTTTGTGAATTGTACTGATATCATTATCATCACGTTCAGCGTTTACAAAAATCGTATTCAGCCACTTCACCTGATAGCCGTTGTTGGTATGGTAGCCGTGGAAGTGTGCTCTTCTGATGTGCGGCGCTTTCGGTGCGCTGTGACCTTGTGGGCTATGCTGATAGCTGACACTGCTTTCAGCCTGCCTATGCTTGCGAACAGCCACGCCGATGCGGTATCCTACGTTTGCTACGGCTGATTTCTGTGGATGTTGTGCGGTGGCTTTCTTTTGCGCCTGACGTTTCGTGACAGGTGCGATTTCTGCGTTTACGGCTGATAGGTAGACAATGAACTGCAATTTTTCGGCTATGTCGCATATCATTGCCTTAGTGCCTGCCTTGTCTTTTTTGGCATAGCTGCCTAGAATTTTATATATCAGTTCTTCAACTGTCATATCATACTGCAATTCTATAGCGATTGATTCCGAATAGTAGTCTTTTTCGACATTGTCAAAAAAATATTCTGTCATTGTCATTCGGTCACCCTGCAAATCGAAAAAGAACCCCACGCTATTTTTGTATTTTCGCTGGACATAAAAACAGTTACACGGCAATTGTTTGAAAACGTCTGCGCTGATTTTCAAATCGGCTGTGCCTTGACCGCTGAGCAAATCTGCAAAATCATCATCAAATAGATACACTTGCCGTCCACTATAGTACCAGTTTGTCATATTTTTTATAGCCCCCAGCTTGTCTAAAAAATCATCTGACATTATCGTTTGTTCGGTCAGCTTGGCGGCTTCATCTAGTGTCTTCTTACCGATTTTGATATAGTCACGCATCAGCTGACCGCTGACATAGTCCACTATATCGGTATCGGTTGCGATATGTCCTATGGCTTTTATGGTTTCTATGTTGGCTGCTACTACTTTGTCTGGCAGCAATTCGTATTTTTGTTTTGCCATGTCATTTTACCCTGACGTTTATGCGGTCGATATTTACATTTGTTGCTTCTATGCCGTGTTTTTTCAGTTCTCGTTCGATTGTAACCGAATTTTTCGGGGTGGTAAGCCTGATCTGTCTGCAAATGTAGTGCTTCTCACACTTTTCGCCATAGTTCTTACCCTTGACAACCTCAAATTCGTCCGAAATATCGTCATCGGTCAGCCCTAGTTTTTCAACTAGCAATTTCCAATCCTCTGGGCTGATAGGATCCAGGACTTTGACTTCCACGCCGTCACGTGGCGCCATTTTATATATCCAGTATGCCTTCTTGTCAAACTCTGCGGCACTTCGTGGAATGTTGGCATTTCCACGTGGTATCAAATATTTTGATACATCGTCAACGTTTGAAAAATCAATCATGCTCAGCTGATATGTGCGGTTCTTGATTTTTACCAGCAAATAGTTGCCTTCGGGGCTATACAGCCCATCAACTATCAGTCGCTTTTCGCCGTTGATCTCCTCAAATTCAAAACTATCGGCTTCCAGCAAATCTTCTGGTTTGCAGTCCAGTGCCGTGCATAGACGCCCCAGTGTGCTAGCCTGGATAAAGTTGATATCCTGCGCACCGCTCTCCAGACGGCAGATATAGCTTCTGACAGAACCTATTCTCTTTGCCAGTTCATCTTGTGTCATGCCTCTTGCTTCTCTCATGTCTTTCAACTTGCTCATGTTATCAGTTCCTTTCAAATTTTATTTTGCTTTCCAGCCGACGCCCTTTCGGGCGTTTCGTCTCAATCTTCCGAGACTCATCAGGGCTGTTTATGCGATATGTTCTGCGCACATTCTTTCGGCTGCCGCCTTGATGTTCTTCATAGTGGCTTCCCCGTCCCATTCCAAGTAAGCGATATTCTTATCTTCGTAGTTGACCCAAGAGTCACATGTTAATTCGTCACACCATACATAACCTGTTGAGCAATCAACCATCAACACACCCATTGTTGAACGATAGAAGCCGCCCTCATTAGCTCTCTTAAAAGTTCCTACTGCTTTTTTTACGCCTGTGATTTTCATGATTTTGTACCTCCGAAAATTAATTTTTGATTTCAGGTCTCATCTCTTGCCTGTGATTATAGTATACCATGTTATCTAGCGAATGTCAAGTAGCTAGATAACAAAAATATAGATAACATTGAATTTTGTAGGATTGCACAAATGCAGACTTGCTTTTTTGTACATATTTTCAGAGCGAAATTTCAGCGTGTGCAAAATTCCGTGTCATATTTCGTGTCATATATTTATCATTTTGAATGATATTTTATCATTTCTACGCATATTTTAGCATTTTAGAATATAAAGAAAACCGCCTATCTACGCCATTTGACGTAAACAAGCGGTTTCGTGCTGGTCGAGGTGACGGGACTTGAACCCACGGCAAAAGTTATTCAAACTACGTTTTTACGCTGTTTTATATTTTTCATGTCACATTTCGTGTCATATATGTCCTGAAAATAGTTATCAATGGTTTGGTCAATACGCTGGCGGTCTGTGTCAAACGTTTGCTGATATACCGATTTCAATGTGCTGGTGTTGCTCCAGCCGCCACGTTCCATAGCGTATACATCAGGAACATTTAGTTTCGCCATAACGCTGGCGTTGATGTGGCGTAGATCGTGAAATGTGATCTGATAGCCTGCCGATCGCATTGCTTTGACGAAACGGCCGTACACCTGTTTTCGGGTGTAGGTCACAACATAATCATCGGGTTGCAGGTTTAGGCTGTCTATTAGATTTACTATCGGCTGCCCTAGCCGTAGCTGTCGGCGACTGTTGTAGGTCTTAGCCTGTTCTTTGTCAATTATTTCCTTACCAACTGTGACACGCACCTGCGACAGTGTCAACACATCACCGCATAGGTCCTTGCGGCGGATACCCAGTATTTCCGACATACGCATACCGCCCCATACAGCCAACAGCACAGGGATTTCTATATCTGACCCACGGAACAGGCCCACTACGGTTTCAACATCAGGCAGAATTTTAAATTTTTTCGTTTTGGGTGGCAAACGAATTTTTCCTAACCGTATATCCACGTCATAGTATGACATAACAGCTGTAAAAAAACCATAGATGTTATGAACAGTTTTCGGCGATTTTTCAACGGTCAAACCGTTTACCCAGTCCTGCACTAGCTGCGGCGTAACCTCATCAATTGGAATATCTTTCAACCTGTCAACATTGTTACGCAGGATAGTCTGATAGCCGTGTATCGTGGTGGGTGATAGCACAGGCGTTTTTATTTTGATATATTCTTCAGCTGCGGTCTGGAATGTTATTTGCTGGTTTTCTTCGTCCTGACATTTTATCAGCCATTCCGCCGCCGCAAGCTCGGCGGCTTTTTTCGTTTCGGCCGTGAAAGATTTGTATTTACCGGTGTTTTTATCGTACACTCTCACACGATAACTTCCGCTTGGTAATTTCTTCGCTGTTGCCATGTAAAATTCCTCCTAAACATCTTGACAAAATTTTGATTATATGCTAAGATAATAGGGTACTACCCTACTGTCCATTTGCTGTGGTTTGTTGGTGTTGTACACGCCCTCACAGGTCGCTCTGTGGGGGCTTTTTTATTGCCGTCCTGAGCTGTTCACTGTATATCTTGCACCCTTTCCGCCGACACTCAAACCGACGGATTTTTTATTGATGTTCAATTTCGCACCGTTGCCAATTTTGATTGATTTTCTAAAACGTAATCCCATGGTTATGCTCCTTCTTCTATGTAGTACAAAAATGCGGACAGGTTTAAAATTCCTATTGACAATCGTCGTAATATAGGATATACTAGATACATCGAACAAATGTTCTATAATAATTATATCAACTTTGGGTATGCTAACCCCGAGGTGATATAAAATGCCACTCTACGAAATTAAATTGAAAGAATTGCGAAAGAGAGCACGTCTAACTCTCGTTGAGCTTGCGGAAAGAACAGGTGTTAGCAAATCCGCCTTGTCGAAAATCGAAACAGGTGAAAGTGTACCAAGAATAGACACCATAGTGCTTTTGGTAATTTTCTTCAAATGTGAACTTGCAGATTTGGTTGTAATTCACAAATAAATTCCTGTTTAGTGGAATTTTATTGCCAATATATTGGTCTTATTGTATTATTATGTGAAAAGGGAAAGGAATGGTCTAATATGAAGATAACAGACGAAGAGCTAGAAATGATTGAAAAGCTGAGATCCTTATCCCCTGACGGGTTAGAAAAGGTGCTAAACAAATTAGTTGAACTCGCCAAGGAACAAGGAGAGGACCTAAAGCAAAAACAAACAAAAGGTACATAGTTCTGAGCTAACTCATTTGAGTTAGCTTTTTTATTTTAAAGTTGAATGTTTACGGTTTCAGAGTCAAAGCTATCCGTCCAATCATCAGAGTTAAAAATACTAAAATTAAACTCTAACGTTTGCAAATCTGTTGCTGAGATTGAGTTATCTTCCAATGACCAATTTTCTATTATTATAGTGTCGTTAGCTTTCTTGCCGGCGTTTACATCTGTTGACATTGAAGTTTCAATCATAAATCCATTGACAGAAAAATTACGCACCTGTATAGTGTAATTTTTGTCAGTGTTATTCTCAATCAACAGCTTAACTTCTGGTCCGAATATTCCGTCACTATAGTCCATTCCCTTAAACGTGATTTTTATTCCGTTGCTATCTATTAGCACCTGCTCTTTTGTTTCTTTAGCAGTAGTGGTGGTAGTTTCTTCTGTAGTTGTGACAGTAGTGGTTGTTGTTTGCTCTGTTGTGGTAGTGATATCTGCTGATGTTGTGGTTGTAGTTTCTTCGCTCGGCGTAGTTGCAACTGTAGTAGTTTCGGTTGCAGTTGAGGTTGTGGTTGACGTTGTCGTACTGTTATTATTCTCACCACTGTCACTGCAAGCTGTCATACCTAACGCCATTGTAAGTGCAACTACCCCTGTTATAATTTTTTTCATAATATCTCCTCCTAATTTTTTTAATTAATTGCTATTCCGATAGCAATAGTTGCTATACAGCCTACTATAAGTAGCACTATTGCAGCAATTTGCTCATTTTTATTCTTGCGAAGGTCACGTTTGTAAACATATTCTTCGTAATTTGCCCCGTCTTCTCTGATGTGTCTTTCCTGCACTTTTAAAATTACCATTGTCAACGCAAACGCCGCAACAATGATAAGCAACACAAGTATTGTTTGGAGCATAACTACACCTCCTATTTAAAGTGAATTTAAAAACTTCTTGAAAATTTCCTTTTTCTCGTCTGAAAGACTCCTGATCAACTCAATTATTTTTATCTCCTCTGCGGACAGCTCAATGCCTGCAGAGGTTTTTTCTTTGCCTGTTAAAAGATAATCGGCAGAAACGCCAAAGTAATTAGCGAGCTTGGTTATTGTTGCTCCCTTGGGAGTAATACCACTTTTCCAACGTGAAAGGTTTCCACTCGAAAAACCAAGTTCATTAATAACATTGGTAAGTTTTAAACCTCGTTCTTCGCAAAGTGCATTTAGCGTATCGTAAAACATAACTATTCTCCTTAAAATCACTATTCCTTTTGTATAAAACTAACATATTAATGATTAAAAGTTTGTAATATGCTACAAAAACATTCATAAAGTGCATTTTATTATTGACAAACGCACTTTGTGAATGTATAATAAGTTTGTAAAAGAAATTATACAAAAAAGACAACACAAAACCAAGCCATATTGAAAGTCCCAATTTTCAATATAGCTCGTTTATATTATATTTGGTCGCACTTATATAATAGCTCTTTTTGCCTTGTTTGTCAAGGTTCTTTTACAAAATTTATGTGTTTTGGAGGTGAACAAAGTTTGAAAATTAACAGCATCGAGTATGTGTTGGCAAGATACTTTGAGAAAGATTTCTTAATTGCAATGAGGGATATCCCTATCATTGTTTCGGGCAAGCAAGGTGCAACTGGTAAAACAACGGTGTGCAATATTCTAAAGAAACATGGATACACCGCTTTTGAAGAATGGCAGCTTAAAAACCCTGAAACTGACGAACAGAAAGCTCTTGCTAACAGGTTGAAAAATGAAAATGAAATCTTCATTTTGTTAAAACTCAACAAGCCAATATCGGAGGTGATAAAGTGAATTATCAAAATTTCGTTGCAAAAGTCTATGCAGAACTCAAGCTTCGTCGCATGACGAGAAAGGATCTTGCTAAGCTGACAGGTTACAGCGAGAACACAATAAACGTGTTCATGAGTAACACAGATAGTCGAGATCGCTCAGATAACGTGGCGAAAGCTATTTCAGCGGCTCTGCACATAGAGCTTTAGAGAGGAGAGGGAGAACAATGTACGGCAAGCTTATTGTCAGCTATTGTCAGGACAATCACATAACTTACAAGGAATTTGCTAAGCTGTGTGGCGTAAACGTGAGAAGTATTTATCGTTGGATAAACGGCTCAACGATAAAGGACAAGGCAACGGAACTCAAGCTTTGTGAACTTCTCGGTGTTGAGATACCACAAGCAAAAGAAATCTTTGACGACACATCAGACACATTCTATATCTTCCCTGAGGAAAAGCAACCGACAAAGGTCATTCAGATTGGTGAAGATTATTACACAATGCTCCGTGAACTTGCGTTCAAAAGCAAAACGTCACTGAGATATGTTGCGGAAATGTGCATTGACTTTGCTGCGGCAAGATACAGAGGGTGATGTTAAATGCCTGCAAAGAATAGCAAAGGACTTACAAACATGAAAAAAGGCGAGGCCGTAGAAAGGCATTACAAAAATGATACGATGTATGAGGTCTATGACAAAGCAGACCCTGCACACTGCATTTTCATAGGGCTTTTTGACACGTTGGAGGAAGCCACCAAGGCTGCAAAGAGGCACAAAGAAAGTTTTCCTAATGCAGAGATATGGGCATATAAAATGATAAAGGAGGACTGAAAATGCCTGCAAAGAAAATAACAGCCAATGACGTGATATCCAAGCGGCTGAAATCTATCAGAACCAACAATGATATCACACAGGCAAAAATCGCAAAACGGCTGAGCATGACACAGACGGCCGTGAGCAGGTGGGAACGGCAGTTCGGCACCATGAATGCTGAACAAATCGTAACGTACTGCAAGATTATCGGGGCGAACCCCGAAGAAATCTTTGCGGAATACTGCAAGGAAAGGAGTGTACGAAGATGAACAACATGATAGCAACGCTGGAGATCGTCAGATTCGTGGCTGCAATAGCGTTATGTGTGGCGCTATTCGCTCTAGCGGTATATGGACTATATCGAAATGTTAAAGAAACCGCCGAAACCGCAATCCGTGAGGAACTGGAGAAGGCAATGAAGGAAACTGCAAGACCTGTGGTCAAGGTGGAAATTTCCACAAAGGGCAGGTGGTAAAATGACGGATAGTACATTCATAGCCTGCATAATAGGCGCAACGATCGTGATACTGACAGTTTTCTACGCTGTAATACTGTTCATAGCATGTATCATAGACCAGCACAAATGGGAACACAACTATGATGATGACAGCGACGACGAAAACAGCAACGGCAGAGTTTAGATTTGCAACGCAACGGATTTGCTATGAATAGCATTGGCTACGGCAAAGCGAACCTGTGAACGGCTGCGAAGTGCGAAGGCGTTGATTTGAACAGCAAAGCAACGGCATGACATAGTGGGGTTTAGCAATGAATGTCAAAGCATAGGCAAGGGCAAAGTACAGCGTCGATTTGCTGGGCAACGGCAGAGCGTTGAACGGCATAGCATCGAATGACATAGACTTGCAACGGCCTAGCGTCGATAAGCAACGAAAGGCAGAGGCATGGATTGGTATCGCAAGGATTGATAAAGCAACGGCGAAGCTGTGAGGTGAAGAGCTAGGGCTAGGTATGCACAGCACCGTTTAGATAAGCAATGGCATTGCAGCGTACAGAGTGGCGGCGTTATGCAAAGGAAATGCAATTCGTGGAAACGCAATTCGATGAAACGCAATGGCCTGGCAAATGATTGCGTAGCTATGGCATTGCGAAGCATAGAGACGCAAGGGTCTAGCAAAGATTTGTCACGCAAAGGAAAAATTTAACGTTTAACGGAGGTCAAAAAACATGAGCATGAAAAAAATCAAAGTAAAGTTGACGTTCACAGAGGAGATTTTGGGAACGGCAAATGCAACAACCACAATCCACGATGAGTACATCGCATCGAAAGCCCCTGACGCAAAGAGCCGTGAGGAAGAGATAGCCGCACTTGGTGTGGCTGAGGTAGTCGAAAAGTCCATGACAGTGTTCCCGACACTGGAAGACGGCACGCCTTTCTTGTGGGACTATCAGGTAAAAGGCTTTTTCAAGGACGCTTGCGGAGTGTTAAAAAAAGTATCAGGCACGGCAAGCTCAAAAATCAAGGCGTACAAGAAAGAAATTGACGGACTTGTTTTCGTTGAGGAAAGAAAAATCCCATACGAATTCAAGGGCGGTATGGGTGAATGCCAGAGGCCGTTGAGAGCAAGCACGCCACAGGGCGAACGTGTTGCACTGGCACACTCTGAGACAGTTCCTGCAGGGGCGACAGTTGAGTTCACAATCATTATACTGAAAGACGATATGGAAACGGCTGTGCGTGAATGGTTGGACTACGGCAGGCTGAGAGGTATCGGTCAGTGGCGTAACAGTGGCAAGGGTCGTTTTGAATGGGAGGAAGAAAAATGCTGACGAGAGAAGAAACGATAAGAATTTTTGAGATATGTCACTGCGGTGCAGGTGACTGTGAGGACTGCCCAAGGTCTACAATGGAATGCAAGGGCTTTGAGGAACTGTCAAGTGCGGTGCTGCATTATCTCAAATCAGGCAAAGAAAACGAGCTTGCACTGTCTGCCAACAGCACAAGCTCGGAGGTATCTGTAAAAGAAGATACCGATAACACACACCTTGATGATAGCATACTGCTTGACATTTGTCAAGAGGAGCTAAAGGCAATAACAGTAATAGCCCTTAATGACTACCCAAACGGGTATCTGACGGGATATATCGTAGCCTTAAAGAAAAATATCGAGAGGCTGAGAGGCGGTGACGGCAATGTCTAAGAAATACGAAATAACAACGCAATCTATAGAATGGAAAGGCAGAAAGCTATTCCGTATAAAAGCGTTAAAGTCGTTTGGCTGTGTCAAAGCTGGTGACTTGGGCGGTTACATAGAAAACGAAAACAACCTCAGCCAAGATGGCACCGCATGGGTGTCTAATGACGCAAAAGTCTACGACACCGCTAGGGTTCATGGTGACGCTAGTGTTTACAATAATGCTGAAATATATGGTAATGCAAATGTATATGATGATGCTAATGTGTTTGGTGAAGCTAAGGTTGGAGACCAAGCTAGGGTTAAAGAATGTGCATGGGTGTCTGATAATGCAAAGGTCTATGGTGATGCACAGGTCTATGAAAATGCTTGGGTCTATAGTTCCGCTAAGATATATGGTAGTGCTGAGGTCTTTGGAAACACTAAAGTCTATGACAGAGCTGAGGTCTTTGGTAATGCCAAGGTTTTTGGCAAAGCAAAGATACATGATAACGCAAAGGTATATGATACCTCCGAGGTCTTTGGCAATATTAATGTTTGCGACAAATCTAGGATTTGCGGCGACACTGTTATTTATGGTAATACGTTGATAGGTGAGCAGAGTGACTAACTACTCTTGCCTTGACTGCAAGCACCTGAAAGGTTGTTTGGAGAGTAGCAGGCGTTACCCCTGCAAAGACTTTAAGCTGGCAGAACCAGCGTTATTGGAAAGGAGAGGGCGAAATGACAGCAATCGAAAAGTTGAACAGCATAATCACAAGCGTTGATACTCTTGCACAAATAGCCAATGATTGCAACTTCCCTGCTGTCAGAGCAATATACAATGCAACCGCAAGCGGACGTATTGAACTTTTCGCACGTGAGGACGATTTCAAGGCACTTGCAGATGCGGTATATTCGCCACTGCACACTGTTACATCATACAACCATATCGGTGACGATGTTTACAAAACAACGGAGATGTGGTTTTGCTACAAAGAACACACGTTCACAATGATAAGAGAGGAGAAATATAATGGATAACGAAATTATCGACATAAATCAGACAGAAATCAGGCAGATACCTACGCAGACACAGACACAGCTCGCATCGCATACTGACACGGGAATTATCTCAGACTTCCGCCAGTATTTCAAAATGGCAAGCGAACTTTGCAAAGCGGACATCATACCGCAGGCGTACAAGGGTAAGGTCGCTGATACCGCAATAGCCATTGACATGGCTAACCGCATGGGCGTAAGCCCGATGATGGTCATGCAATCGATGTACGTGGTCAAGGGCAAGCCAAGTTGGAGCGGACAAGCTTGCCTGAGCTTTATCCGAGCAAAATTTACAGACGTAAAGGTGATTTACGTCGGCACAAAAGGTACTGACGACAGAGGTTGCTACGTCAAGGCAACTGACAAAGACGGTGATGTACTTGAGGGAACGACAGTCACAATGGCTATGGCAAAAGCAGAGGGGTGGACTTCCAACTCTAAGTGGAGAAATATGCCCGAACAGATGTTAGCATATCGTGCAGCATCATTTTTCGCAAGGGTTCACTGCCCGGAAACGCTTATGGGTGTGCAGGTCGAAGGCGAAGTTGAGGACTCTTCAAAACCTGCGGTAAGAGAAGTGGAGGATGTACTGTAAATGAAAACTACAAAAATTCATATCAAGAACTTGTTCGGCATTTCTGAAACAGAACTGGACGGACGCTCAATAGAAGTTACCGGCTCAAACGGCGTAGGTAAGACATCTATCATCGATAGCATAAAGTACGCTCTCACCAATGACAGCAGCCGTGATTATGTCATTAAGAATGGCGAAAGCGAAGGTGAAATCTTCATTGAGACCGACACAGGTTTGACTATTGACCGCAAGAAGCGTGTCAATCAGGCAGACTACAAGAACATCAGACAGGACGGCAAACCTGTTCAAAGCCCCGAAGCATTTGTCAGAGAGTTGTTCACGCCACTGCAGATTGACCCTGTTAAGTTTACACAGATGTCAAGGCAGGAGCAGAACAGAATTATTCTTGACCTCATTGAATTCGATTGGGACTTAAATTGGATTAAGGAGAAGTTTGGTGAAATTCCGCAGGATGTTGATTATCAGCAGAATATATTGCAGGTCCTAAACGACATACAGTCGGAAAAGGGCTTTTACTTCCAGACAAGGCAGGATATCAACAGAGAAATACGTAACAAAACAGCGTTTATATCTGATATCGCAAAGGATATCCCACAGGGCTTCCAGGCTGAAAAGTGGGAAGCATATGACCTATCCGAAGCCTATACGAAGATAACAAAGGCGCAGGAATACAACTCTCGCATCGAGAGGGCGAAGCTGTTTAAAGATAGCTATGACAACAAGGTAAGAGGTTATCAGGCTGAAATGGAAATTGCAGTAAGCAATCTGAAATCTGCTATCGCAGCAGAACGTGAACAGCTTACTAGCGAAATCGAGCGCAAGAAAGCCGAAATCAAGGCGGCTGAGGACAAGCTCAATTCGCTTTCAGACAAGATAGCAGACAAGACTAAGATTTTTGAAAGCGAATACAGGGAGAAAGTCGCAAAGCTTGACAGCGACATCAAGGTAGCCGATGAATACACAGGCAAGCAGCTTGTTAACATATCTGCAATGCAAGCTGAGGTCAAGACAGCTGAGGAAATGAAAAAGCACCTCAACGAATACAAACGTATGAAATCAATGCAGAACGAACTTGAAACGCTTGAAGAACATTCTAAGGCACTCACAAGCAAGATTGAGCTTGCAAGAGAGCTTCCAGGTGAGATACTTAAGACAGCAACAATACCCGTTAAGGGTTTGACAGTTAAAGACGGCATACCTCTCATAAATGGACTTCCCGTCAGCAATCTGTCAGAGGGTGAGCAGTTACAGCTTTGCGTCGATGTTGCCCTCAGCAAGCCTAACAGCCTACAGATAATTCTGATTGACGGAGCTGAGAAGCTTTCCGAAAAGAACAGACTTGCACTTTATGAGAAGTGCAAGGAAAAGGGCTTGCAGTTTATCGCAACTCGCACAACGGACAGTGATGATTTGGAGGTGACATATCTGTGATACAGCTTACCAATGAGAACTACTTTTCCCAGCAAGCTAACATTGAGTACATGAGCTGCTCACAGTTCAAGAGTTTCTGTGACTGTGAGGAAAGGACACTTGCGGACATTGCAGGTGATTACAAGCGTGACAGTTCAACAGCTCTGCTCGTAGGCTCATACGTTGACGCTCACTTTGAGGGAACACTTGACGTTTTCAAGGCTCAGCACCCAGAGTTGTTTAAGCGTGACGGAACGCTTAAGGCTGATTATGTACAGGCTGAGAGTATTATCCAGCGTGTGGAGAATGACGAGCTGTTCATGAAGTATATGGCAGGCGAAAAGCAGGTCATTATGACGGGTAAAATCGCAGATGTGCCATACAAGATAAAGATAGACAGCTATCACCCCGGCAAGGCAATCGTTGACCTTAAGGTCATCAAAGATTTTGAGAAGCTTTGGAACGATGCTGAGAAGCAGAAACAGAGCTTCATACGATATTGGGGATATGACATTCAGGGAGCTATTTATCAGGAAATAGTTCGTCAGAATACAGGCAAAAAGTTGCCGTTCTTCATAGCTGCTGCCACAAAAGAAAAACACACAGATTTTAACGTGTTCGCTGTTCCGCAGGAATGGCTTGACGAAAAACTTGCGTTTGTTGAAGAACGCACACCACACTTTGCTAAGCTGAAAACAGTTGAAGAACCAGCCGAAAGGTGTGAGAGATGTGATTGGTGTAAGGACACCAAGATACTTGACAGAATAGTTGACGCAAGAGATTTGGAGGACGTCATATGAGAAAGCAGGAAGTCTTGCTGATATCGTGTAGTGGGAAAACACTTGGACACTACCTCAACCTGCTAATTGGTGCAGGTGCAAAAATATGTCACATAGAAAGAGCGTCAACTTTTGGTCGCTTTTTGGGAAACGAGTTTGCAGGATATGTAATCATTTATGAGATTTCTTTTTTCAAGCGTCATAGCAAAAAGTATATGCAGACTATTAAACACTTGCATGGAAGATTGGAGGATACAAATGCTTAACAAAGTTATTTTAATGGGTAGAATTACCCAGGAGCTTGAACTCAAGCAAACAACAAACGGAACAGCAGTGCTGTCATTTAACGTAGCCGTTGACAGAAGCTACACTAAGCAGGGAGAAGAGAAACAAACTGACTTTATCACCTGCGTTGCATGGAGAAAGACTGCTGAATTTATCAATAACTATTTCAGCAAGGGTAGAATGATAGCCCTTGAGGGACAGCTAAGAAGTCGTACATACGATGATAAAAACGGCACAAAGCACTATGTGACAGAGGTTTATGTTGATAACGTTTCATTCACAGGTGAACCAAAGCAGGGCGGAAACAGTTCGGCTCCGTCACAGAGTGTGCCACAGCAGAATACGCCGCCACAAAATCAGCCTGTACCAAGTCAGAATAACTCACCTACAACGCAGAGTCTTGGCATTGACGGCTTCGAGGAAATATTCAATGACGACGATGTGCCGTTCTGATGTGAAAACAATGCTAACTTTAAGAAACTATCAAAACAGAATTATTAATGAAGTAAGGAGGCTTATGAGTACAGGGCGAAAGCGCATTTGCGCAGTTGCGCCCTGTGGTTAGGCTCTGGCAAAACAGCCATATTTGCATATATGGCTGACAAGTCACAGGACAAGGGCAACACAGTGTGGTTTTTGGTACACAGAAAAGAACTGCTCGATCAAACCATAGCAACATTTGACCGCTTTGGTATTCAGCGCAACACAATTCTTGTGGGCATGGTCGCTACACTTGCAAATGCTCTTGACAAGCACCCAGAACAGTACAAATTACCTGACTTCATTGTCATTGACGAGTGCCACCATATAACGGCTAGGACGTATCAGAGAATACTTGAACGCTTTCCAAAGGCATTCGTAGTTGGGCTGACTGCAACGCCAAGCAGACTTGACGGCAAGCCACTTAAAGATTGCTTTGATGATATGGTAGTAGGCATTACTGCCAAAGAGCTTATTGCTCAAGGATATTTATCCCCTTATAGGTACTTTGCGCCGAGCGTAGCTGACCTATCGGCACTCAAACGCAAGGGCAAGGACTTTGACCCACAGCAAGCAACTGAGCTACTTTCCACGAGAGCGGTGTTTGGCGATGTTATAGCGAACTATCGCAAATATGCTGACGGGCTTCAAACGATATGCTATTGTTCTTCCGTTAAGCACTCTGAGAGCGTTGCAGAAGCGTTCAGAGCGGTTGGAATTAATGCTGTACACTTTGACGGCAATACACCTAAGAGCGAACGAGAACGCATTACAGACGATTTCAGGGCAGGAAAAATAAAAATCCTTTGCAACGTTGATTTAATATCAGAGGGCTTCGATTGTCCTGACTGCGAGTGTTGCATACTGTTAAGACCGACAATGAGCTTAACGCTGTTTATCCAGCAATCTATGCGGTGTATGCGCCCGAAAGAGGGCAAGACGGCAATAATTCTTGATCACGTCAACAACTACAAGCGACACGGCTTGCCTGATGATGACAGAGAGTGGAGCTTAAACAGCGTTCCGAAACCTGAAAAGGAATATAACGCAGACGGCACGCTACAGATACGGCAGTGTTCAAAATGCTTTGCTACATATAGACCAACGTCTGCAAAGAAATGTCCGTATTGTGGAGCGGCTGAGGAACTGACTAGACAGGAAATAAAAAATATCAAGCAGATAGAGCTTGAAGAAATAAAGGAAAGCAAACGTAGAGAAGCAGATGACAAGGTCAAGGAATACAAGTCCGCCAAGGATTGCAAGACGCTTCAAGAACTGTTTGCGTTTGCAAAAATGAGAGGATATAAGCCACAATGGGCATATGTCCAAGCAAAACAGAGAGGATGGTTTAAATGATGAGAGGTAGCCAGGCAATTGGTATTGACACCAATCCTGTAAATTCAATTGCAATTACGCTTGCTAATGCCAACGTAAATTCGCTCAAGGCAATTGATATCATCACAAGCGAGATCATAAAAGAAGCACACATCAATCAGTATGACGTTCCGTTCTGGATACTGGCATTTGAAATGCTTACCAATACATTCAAGGAAACACTGAGCGAAGATATGCTCAAGGTGTATGAGGAGGCTAAGGAACATTTCTCATACTCTGCTATTACTATGGGAGAGCCTAGAAATGAGTAAGTCAGAACACGAGATACAGAACGAAATCCGCCTTGCGTTATCTTCACAAGATAGTGTTGTATTCAGAACAAATGCAGGCACATTCTATCAGGGGAAAATGGTTTACTCAAAGGAGTATAAATCAATGGTACTCCTCAATCCTCGTAAAGTTGACGGACTTCCTAAAGGCTTTTCTGATTTGGTGTGCTTTGCAAAAGGTGGAAAAACGGCATTCATAGAGTGTAAGAATGCCGACGGAAAACTGAGAGAAGAACAGAAAATATTTATTGACCGTATGCGTGACCTTGGCTTTGTTGCCGGGGTCGCAAGGTCCGCTGAGGAGGCGAAACTACTATGCCAACAACAGAACAAAGATTAAAGCAAATTGAAATCGTTGCTTTGAAAGAAGAGGGCGATTTGCCCGAAAATATGTCAATGTCGGAAAATATGTTCTATGAGGAAATGCACTGCTTGTACACTAGATACAAAATGAGCTGTCTTGTAAGCAAGCTCCCCGCTGATATACAGAACAAAGTCCCTATCGTGACAAAAGACGAGGCTTCGGTATTAAAGAAGAAATACCTTGCAGGTGTTAAGAATATGCAGATGTGGGAAGATATCTTCAAGACAGAGATACACATTGCAAACGAGATAAACAAGGTCATTTCTCCCACATCAGAGCTGAGCGGAATGACGAAAGAACAGCTGCTTGACAAGACTATACGAATGATAGGCGTTATCCAGGGACTTATGAATGCTGATGACAGAATTCCGAAGTTTCTGGAAGGTCTAAGAGGTGATCATAAGAAATGAGAACGAGAACAGGAAGATGCAAGAAAACAAGCAAGTGCATATATGCGACTGAAATATATGGTGAGAAGTGTTGCGGATATTTGCTTGCAACGGGTGAGAAAAGAAACTGCCCGCCTGATAACTGCAACAAGTTCAAGAGCGTAAAACAGTTTGAAAGGAGATTTGATAGGTGAAATACTTAGATTTTCTGAAATCTAAAATGGCTATTGCTACTGACAGCGGTTTTGACGTTCCGGACAAGAAAATAAACACGGCACTCAAGCCTCACCAGCGTGACATTGTTAAGTGGGCTGTAAAAGGTGGCAAGCGTGCTGTGTTTGCAAAGTTCGGACTAGGCAAGTCGGTTATACAACTGGAATGGTGTACACAGGTCATAGATCATGAAGGTGGCAAAGCTCTTATAATATGTCCTTTAGGCGTTAAGCAAGAGTTTGTTCATGACGCTGTTGAGATACTCGGCTATGACGCACCTACATATGTTAAAACCATGGCAGAAGTTACAGCATGCTCAGCTGATATCATGATAACGAACTATGAGAGAGTCCGTGACGGAGATATTGATGTAAAGTATTTCACAGCTACTTCCCTTGACGAAGCAGCTGTATTGAGAAGTTTCGGCAGCAAAACCTATCAAGAATTTCTAAAGAAGTTCAACGGCGTTCCATATAAGCTTGTGGCAACCGCAACGCCTGATCCTAACAAGTATAAAGAACTTATCCATTACGCTGGATATCTTGAAATCATGGACACAGGGCAGGCTCTGACGCGTTTCTTTCAGCGTGACAGCACAAAGGCTAACAAATTGACATTGTACCCTCACAAGGAAGAAGAGTTTTGGCTATGGGTAAGCTCATGGGCGGTATTTGTTTCAAAGCCGTCAGATGTCAACCCCACTTATTCTGACGAGGGATATGATTTGCCCGAGCTAAAAATTAACTATCACAGGCTTGCAGTCAGCAAAGACGAGTTGTCAGTCGATAAGTTCGGCCAGAGCAAACTGTTCGATGAAGCTACAGCTAGCTTGCAGGACGAAGCAAAGATTAAGCGTGAAAGTATATCTCAGCGTGTTGCAGAAGCAGCTAAAATAATAGCTGAAAATCCAGAGGATAGCTTTATTATCTGGCATGACCTTGAAGAAGAACGCCACGAGATAAAGCGACAGATACCAAATGTTGTTGATATCTATGGTTCTATGGACATCGACTTGCGAGAACGAAGAGTTATCGACTTTGCTAACGGCAAAATAAAGTTGTTTGCGACAAAGAAGATACTTTCTGGAAGTGGCTGTAACTTTCAGAAACATTGTCACAGGGCAATATTTATCGGTATCGACTACAAGTTTAATGACTTCATTCAAGCTGTTCACCGCATATATAGGTTTCTGCAAACTGATGAAGTGACAATCTACATAATCTACATGGACGAAGAAGACGAGATAAAAAAGCAGCTGCTTGACAAATGGAAACGTTTCGACTATCAATCTGAGAAAATGGCTGAGATAGTCCGCAAAAACGGCTTGTCAAGCGTTGACAACATCTCTGACAAAATGAAAAGAAGCATAGGAGTGAAAAGAGTGGTAGTAGAGGGCAATCACTACAAATACATAAACAATGACTGCATATGGGAGCTCGAACAAATGCCCGACAACAGCGTTGACGAGATAGTAACTTCAATCCCATTCGGCAATCATTATGAGTACACACCAAGCTACAATGACCTTGGACACAACGAGGATAATGACAGATTCTTTGAGCAAATGGACTATTTAACGCCTAATCTGCTGAGAGTGCTGAAACCTGGCAGAGTAGCTTGCATACACGTTAAGGACAGAATTTTATTTGGCAATGCAACAGGTGACGGAATGCCGACTGTTGACCCGTTCAGCGACTTGACTGTTATGCACTACATGAAACACGGCTTCCGCTATATGGGCAGGATTACAATTACAACTGACGTTGTTCGTGAGAACAATCAGACATATCGCCTTGGCTGGACAGAACAGTGCAAGGACGGCTCGAAAATGGGAGTGGGTTGTCCAGAATATGTTCTGCTCTTCAGAAAGCTCCCTACAGATACAAGCAAGGCTTATGCAGACACGCCTGTTACAAAGAGCAAAGCTGATTACAGCAGAGGACGTTGGCAGATTGACGCTCACGCTTACTGGAGGTCCAGCGGTGATAGGCTCGTGACAAAGGACGAGCTAAAAGAAGTTTCGGTGAACAAGCTTCAAAAGGTATACACGCAGTTTTCAAAGAGCAATGTTTACAACTATGACGAACACGTTGCCCTGGCAGAAAAGCTTGACAAGGAAAACAAATTACCAGCGTCGTTTATGGTAATCGCCCCTGCGAGCTGGAACGATACAGTCTGGGACGATATCAACCGAATGAGGACGCTCAATGCTGAACAGCGTAGACGTGATATGCAAATGCACGTTTGTCCTTTACAGCTCGATATAATCGAACGCCTTATCACTAGGTACTCCAACGAGGGCGACGTTGTGCTTGACCCATTCGGTGGAATAGGCTCAACTCCTATGACTGCAATTAAAATGGGTCGATATGGAATAGGCATTGAGCTTAACCCCGACTATTTCCGTGACGGCGTAGGTTATTGCAAGGCGGAAGAAGATAAGATTGACGTGCCAACATTGTTTGATTTTATGGATAATAAAGAAAAAGCCGCCCCATAGGGCGGCATAAGATTATATTCGATAACGTTTCTTGATAAATGTATAAAGCCCAACGGCAATCGATACTATGAGCAGACCACCAAGGACAGGGACGGTATCAACGAATTTCACAAAGGCAAATGCAAAAATCTTAATTGATGACCACACAGACTGCAACAGTTGTAACATTTTATCACTCCTTTCTTTAAAATTTTATACATTATAACACCGCAGGATATGATTGTCAATGGGCATAACAAATAAAACGCAGGACTTTCACACATCGAACACAAAAGGAGGAACATATGAGTAAAATAAAAATATTTAAAGAAATCCTCACAGCAGTTGGCATATGGTCTTTGGTCGGTCTAGCATGGCAAATACTTGAGATTTTAATGTATGGAGAAGTACAACCACGAAGTGTAGACACAATCGTTACAGCTGTACTGAGTCTATCTCTATATATAAACTTAGAGACGTTGGAGGGCAAGTAACATGGCTAACAACAAATTCTGCACAAGCTGCAAATATTTTGAGAAGTCACCTGACAACTGCGGCAGAAAGAACGGAAAATATGGGCTGTGCAAATATGGTGTGAGACAGGGATTTTGCCCGAGAGTAGTCAACTATCAGCACCCTATTTGCGAAGTCTTCAAGGACAAGATAGAAGCTGTGAAATGCAGTGCTGCTACAACCCTTTGCTGGTACTGCCGCCACGCAGTGCCGACAAAGGATAAGATAACAGGAGAATACCTCACAGG
>ERZ773276.445-NODE-445-length-46659-cov-20.586881_pt1 | contig 46659 bp, 43 predicted proteins | sample MGYA00511386_ERZ773276 | MGnify/ENA primary metagenome ERZ773276 (study PRJEB29015, sample SAMEA2737778) | human gut metagenome | biome: human gut; feature: human-associated habitat; material: faeces | place: China | collected 2012 ...
TGCGGTTTGAGGGCGGTGAGAGGCGCGCCTCTCACAAGCCCTCAAACTGCAAATGCCAAAGGGCCTAAGCCCTTGCCGCTGACACAAAGCGGTTTTCCTGGTTTTGGTTAAAAATATGGTCATGGGTAGGTTCATAGCTCCCTCGGTATCGCAGAGGCCAAGCGATTTCATTCTATATCGAATATCTCGCTGGGCGTCTTGCGCTTGAGCACATCGAGCTTGAAGTCGGCACCCTTCTCGTTGCCCGCCACGATACCATGCTCTCTGAGGATCTGCTTCACCGTCTTCTCGGCCAGGTCCGGGTGGTTGTTCTCATCGCTGAGATGGCAGAGCCACACATGGCGCAGCGTCGGCGTAGCGTTCTCCGCCAGCGCCAGGGCACACTCCACATTGCTCTGGTGGCCGTAAGGCCCCGCAATACGACGCTTCAGATGTTCCGGATAAGGACCCGACTCCAGCATCTGCTGCTCGTAGTCAGCCTCGATGACGAGGTAGTTAGCCTTGGCGATATACTGCTTCATCTCGTCGGTGAGGTGCCCGATGTCCGTCATCACCACGAAGGTGATGTCCTCGTAGCGTATCTCGTAGCCCACGTTGTCCGTGCTGTCGTGAGGCACTCCGAAGGGCGTGATGGTGAACGGCCCTACTGTGAAGGGAACGTTCTTCTCCACCGTATGCTTCAGGCTCGGGAGTATCTTCTTCCGCACGCTCCAGTTCCTACCTATCCCCTCGTGGACACCCGCTGTGGTGTATACCGGCAGGTTGTAGTTCGTGCTGATACAGCCCACCGACCGCACGTGGTCGGCATGGTCGTGGGTGATGAGCAGCGCCGTGGCACTGTACAGCGACAGACCGTAGCCGCGGACATACTTCTTCAGCGTACGCACACCCACACCGGCGTCCAAGACAAGGCCGTCGCTGTCGGTATACAGCAGACTACAGTTGCCGCTGCTACCACTGCCAAAAGAAACAAAATGTAGCATTGTTGTTGGAATTTACTACAAAGTTAACCAAAACATTCCAATTCCTTCCGAATAGTAAGTAAAAAAAGTTTAAGTGCCCGTTTTTGTTGCCCAGCCCCGGAAAACTCCCTAACTTTGCAGTTAAGCAAAACAGAGTAACGAATGTCAAAACACATCTTTTTTCCACTCCTCGCGGTCGCTGTCCTGACCGCCACCACCCTCTCCGCCTGTCATGAGGCAAGCAAGCGAGACATCACCGAGGCCATAGACTCCTTCTCTACAGCGTATTTCAACTGGCAGTTCGATAAGGCCCAGCGCTATTGCGACGCCAACGCTGAGAAGTGGATGGCATACGCCGCCGCGCAGGTCAACGAGCAGGATGTCGACTCTCTCAGAGCCATGGAAGAAGGAGCTTCTGTCAAAGTCAAGAACATTGACTTCTACAGCTCCGACGATACCGCCAACGTCACCATTGAGGTACACAACTTCTTGGATTTGGACTCTATCGGGAAACCCGCACATCTCATCAATAATGCCCTTTTCAATATTCTGACTGTTAAGCAAGGCAACAATTGGCGGGTGACATTAAAGGAATTGCCGAAGAGAAGATAGTGCTTATCCGACGTGCCGAAGATAGAAATAAACAGATGGTGACAGCTTCCGTGGCATATGCCAGCGAATTCTGTGGTATATGCCAACGACATTTGTGGCAAATGCCGCTGATGTCCGTGGCAAATGCCAGGGATTAGGGTGTTAGGTGTTAGGTGATAGGTGTTAGGTGTTAGATGTTAGGTGTTAGGTGTTAAATGTTAGGTGTTAAAGGCTTGTCCGTTGACACGTGTAGGGGCGGCCCTCTGTGGGCCGCCCCTACGCGTTTAGAACGACATCATGAAGTTGAATCTGAGTCCCCATTTGTCGACGTTAGGAAGTTCTTTGTATGTGAGTCTTCTGACATAGTCTACGCCGAAGAATTTGAAGATGTTGTGAATGCCCACGACGGCCTCCCAGTACGGCTGGTTGCTCATGATATGGGTCTCAGCGGGGAACTGGAAGAGCCGGCTGTCTCCCGGGTTCTTGTAGGGGTTGTTCTTGTCGGTGAGGTGCCCCCACATTCCCTTGACGCCGATGAACTCTCTCCACTTGAGCTTCTTGATGAGCGGTATGCGGTTGAAGAGTTTTCCGTTGAGGTCCCAGAGAGCAGACCAGAAGACGTAGCGGTCGTTGAGGAACTCCATGTTGCGCATGAGGTTGAAGGTCTGGTCGTTGGCGTCCATGAGATAGGTGAGGCTCACGGGCGGCATGCAGAGGAGGGGAAAGGGCACCTTGTTCCACTGTGTGCGCCCGATGGCGTGGAGATTGATATATCCCCATGAGCCGAGCCACTGCCGTTTGTAGATGTTCAGCTCCGTCATGTTGGTGCGGTATTGTCCGCCGAGGAATCCCTTTATCCCCATGGTATGCGTGAGGAAGATGTCGGGGGAGTCGAGGTTGACAGGCCACCGCCGCTGCTTGGTGTTGATGTAGGTCTGGTCGGGGTTGAAGCGAATGGTGGCAGCGAGCTCAGTGGTGCGTATGCGCGTGGTCTCCCCGCCGTCGTTGAGGTGGAAGAAGTGCAGGTCGCCGGTGGGCTTGTTGCTCTCGGCCTTGAGACTGGCTTTCCAGCTCAGTCCCCATTCCGTCTCGTAGGTGAACTCCAGCTTCTGCCGGTTGTAGAAGTACATCTGCCTGACGTCCTGCGTGCGGAACGACTCGAAGATATTGTCCTTGTTGTTGGTGAGGTATTTGTCAGCCGGCGACATGAGGTCGTAGGTGGTCTCGAAAGAGATGTTCCGCATGGGGAACTCGAAGGGCGAGCGCTCCTTCCTGTTCAGCGACCAGGTGACCTCACTGCCATAATACCATTTATGGCTTCTCTCTCCCCATGCGGCAAAACCCTTCCAGAAGAGGTGCGGGTTGAGGTCCGCCATGGTGCGCCCGGAGAGGCGGAAGCGGTAGCCGTCGATGAAGTTGTGGGAGACGAGAGTGCTGACGGGTCCGAAGTCGAAGTAGTCCTTGCTTCCCGGCTTCCCTGTCTCTATGAAGTTCTCGAAGACCATCTTAGCCAGGATGCTGGCCCATCCGAAGTTCTTGCTCTTGGTGAGCCTGTAGACGAAGTAGTCCATGCCGTCCTCACTCTTGGAGAGCGGCAGTGGCCGGTTCTCGTCCCACCACCTGTCGTTACGGATTCTGGCACTCGGCGCCTCGCGCTGCGGCGCCTTCCCCCGCAGGAGCCTGCTGTCGATGGGCGAGAGGTCGTAGTCGTCGATGCGCGTGTTGCGGATGACGAGCATGCGAGGCAGCAGACTCGTCACACGAACCTCGGCCTCCATGTCGTCGGAGGAGAGTATCCACTGGCCGTCGGGAAGTTTCTCGAAGACCTGGGTGATGCGCATGCGGTCGACGAAGTTGACATCACTCTTCTTCGGTATCTCCAGCATACAGCGCTTGACGTGGAGGTCGGCGTCCTTGGTGATGAACATCTCACCCTTGAAGCCGAAGTCCTGCTGGTTGGCAGGATAGAAGACGACATGGTAGCAGGAGTCGCGGTCCATGCGGACGGTATCCTGAATGTAGAAGTGGAAGAAGCTGATGGCTGTGCGCCCTAAGGGCGAGGGGGAAGGGTACTGGAGCAGGCGGATGTAGTCGTCGTTGATGTCCACATCCTGGAAGACCTCCTTGAGCATGGTGTTGATCATGTCGCCCGTCTGGAAGATTTTGTTCACACCGGAGGAGCGCGTGGCCTCGACGATGTCGAGGTCGCGGTGCGGCTTCTTGCGATAGAGGTGCTCGGTGATCTGCTCGTTGACGGTGACGGGAAGGATGAGCTTGGTGGAGTCGATAGGTGACCGCTCCACATGGTCGAGGTACCAGGGCTTGCGCTTCTTGTTGACGGTGTCGACCTGGTTCTCCGAGAGTGTTATCTTCTGGTATTTGCGGCAGCGGTAGTAGGGGTTGTTCTCCAAGTGCGTCACCTTCTTCTGCGCGATGACACGCCGCATGAGCTCCACGGCAGGGTTGTCCTTGCGGCGGTAGCGCTTGCGGTGGGCCTTGACCTTGACCTCTGCGAGGCTGTTGTCAGAGGCTTTGAGCTTAATGGTGATGCTGTCCTGTCCACCGGCGAGGGTGACGGTCAGCTTCTCATAGCCCACGCTGCTGACGACAATCTTCGTGGCATGGTGGGGCAGGCGGAAGACGCCCCCACCGTCGCAGACGATATTCTCGTGGGTGGCGGGGATGAGGACGTTGGCATAGGGCACACCATAGCCATCGTCGGCATCGACGACGACACCACGAATCTGCGCCTGGACGGTGCAGGCGGCAAGCGTGATGAAGAGCAGAAGCAACGCGCTCCTCAGGCGAAGAATATGTCTTGGCATGTGTTTACAGTAGTTTTATGGTAGCTTTGCAGAGGCGCTCGTGGCGCCAGTTCATATATCTGCACAGCAATGACATGATGACGACCTCGAAGACGAAGTAGGCCCAGGGCAGGTCGAGGAGGCAGAGGGTGTAGAGGGCGATGGCCCGCGTGTTAAAAGTCAGGATGTTCGCCATGGCCACCAAGGGCAGGGAGCCGCGGCGGAAACGCTGGCGGATGTCGTCGGGGAGAAGCTCGAAGGACCCGTATTTCTCCTCTACGGCTTCCTTCAGCTTTTGGAACTCCGGCGTTTTGCGCTCCTGCTTGGCCGTGTAGGCGACATAGTTCTTGAGGAAGAACTTCCACAGCCTGTTGCCCTGCCAGGGTGTGCTGTCGTAGAGCTGCTGTTGCTGAGCCGAGGTGTCGAGCTCAGAGCCCTTCTTGCCGTTGACGATGAGGAGGTGAATCTGTCGGTAGTAGTCGGCGAGTCCGCACTGTCCGGCATGGCAGCCGAAGCCCGAGTAGAGGGCCACGGCGAAGAGAAGAAGGGCGGCGATGGCGGCGTTGGTCGTGGTGTCGGCGATGCCGAGCCACGCGAACTCCACGCTGTGGTGATGGTAGAAGCGGAGCACCAAGGCGCAGTAGATGGGCACGAACCACACATCGGAGGCGGCGCCGTCGAGGATACGCCCTAAGCGCGTCTTCTGATTCGTCATGCGCGCCAGCTGGCCGTCGGCGGAGTCATAGAAGTTGGCCCAGGCCAGGAGGAGAACGGCGATGATGTTCATCACCAGGCCGTGGGGGCCACCATAGTACCAGCTGCCATAGCCGAAGAAGATGGCCGAGGCGGCTCCGATGACCATCGACAGGATGGTGACGGTGTTGGGGTGGACACCAAGCTTCTGGAAGAGGACAGCCCAGAGATAGCCGATCTTTCGCGTCCACACTTTGTCGAGCCACTCTTCGGTGTCGTTACTCTTATATGTACTTTCTACTTTACTTGTCATAGCTTATCTTTTTTTCATTAACAATAACCCTATTGCGTCCCAAACGACTTCCCGCAGCCTACAGACGATGCTGATAACCATTCCCACTCCGGCTGTGAACCCGAACTGTGCTGCTGAGAGAGCGTAGCCGCCCTCGCGTGTGCCCATCTGCATGGGGATGAAGCCGAGGAGATTGGCGAAGAGCGAGGTGAAGGCTAGGATGAGCATGCTGTGGAGCCAGAGCAGGAGGTAGCCGCCAAAGGAACTGCCGTTGCCCACGCCGAGCATGATGAGGATGAGAAAGACCTCGCAGCTCATCAGCAGGCGCCCCACATATTCTATCCAGAAGCAGGCGTTGTAGACGGTGCGGTCCTGGCTGTGGAGCTGGCTGATCTGCGTGTCTATGGTGGTGAGAGTGTCGTGGTGCTTGTCCTGCAAGCGCGCCGCCCAGCCCTTCAGTCCCCAGATATGTCCGAGTCCCCTGAGCAGCTTCATGATGAAGCCATGCTTGTAGCCTTTGCGGAAGAGGTAGACACCGCCGAGGCTGAAAGCCCCGCCAAACGCCAGGACGATGGCGATAGGGACGCTCAGCGACAGGTCGCCGACGAGGCAGAGGACGAGGTAGACGGCGATGGCGGTGAGCCAGAACCAGAAGTGGGTGTAGATGTGCATCATGGAGAAGAGGATGACGGAGGAGGTGGCCCGCTCCGTGCCCACGAGGCGCTTGAGCTCCACAATCTTGTAAGGCTCGCCTCCGAGGAGTCCCATGGGTGTGAGACTGTTCAGGGCAAAGCCCGAGATGGTCCAGCGGAACATCGTCAGCAGGCTCACCTCGTCACGGCCCTGGCCTTGCAGCATCTTCCGCCACGCCCACGCGTTCATTATATATAAGGGCACCCACATGGCGATGACGGCAGGGAAGATGTACCAGGAGCGGCTGAGGAGCGTGATGAGCTGCTCACGGCTGACCTTGAAGGAGAAGATCATGATGACAAAGGACACCAGGCCGATGGCAAAGAGCACACGCTTGAAGATTTTCTCGCCCCGCGAGGCCTTCGCAGAAGCGGTGGCGTCGGGGCTCTGAGCGTGTATATTGTTGTCGTTGGGAGTGTTCATTTTGAAAACTGAATAATTAAATTTAGTTTTGCAAAGTTACATATTTTGTGTTGTTTGCTGCCAAAATCTATCAGTTAATTAGTGTGTAAAAGCTAAATAAAACAATCAAGACACGTTTTCGAACACAAAAACTTGGGGATAAATAGGGCGTAATCGTCAAAAATGCGTAATTTTGCAATCAATTATGAAAACTCTAAAGATAGTATCAGTATCCAAGGGAAAGACGCTGCGTGACTTCATAGCGTTTCCCAAAAAGCTCTATGCCGGCAATGGTCAGTATGTGCCGGATTTGGACGCTGACGTCCGCGATGTTTTCAATCCCAAGAAAAACCGTGGCCTTGAATTCTCCGAACTGGAGGGTTTCGTAGCCTACCGTGGCGAGGAGCCCGTAGGGCGCGTCATGGCTATCGTGAACCACCATGCCAACGAGAAGTGGAAGGTGCGCGTGGTGCGCTTTGGCTATCTTGACTTCATCGACGACGCTGAGGTCTCCCAGGCCCTTCTCGACAAGGTTGCGGAGTGGGGTAGGGAGCGCGGTATGGACAGCATCCAGGGACCGCTGGGCATCACCGACTATGACAAGGAGGGCATGCTCATGAGCGACTTCGGACTCTTGGGCTCCATGGCCACCTATTATAACTATCCCTACTACCCCAAGCACATGGAGGCGTTGGGATATACCAAGGCTGTGGACTGGCTGTCGATACGCATCGCCATCCCCAAGGAGCTGCCGAAGAAATACGCCCATGTGGCCAAGCTCTCGGCGGAGATGTTCGACCTGAAGGTGCGCACGCTGACGAAGAAGGAGATAAAGAACGGGTATATCCACAAGATTTTCGGCCTCCTCAACAGCGCCTTCTCGCCCCTCTTCGGCTTCTCGGCGTTCAGTCCAGCCCAGGCGGAGGAATACATGAATATGTATCTCCCCTTTGTCGACACCCGCATGATTCCCGTTGTGGAGAATGCGCAGGGCGAGACGGTGGCCGTGGCTGTCACCATCGGCAGTCTGTCGCATGCCCTCCGCCATGCCAAGGGCCGTCTGCTGCCATGGGGCTGGCTGTCGCTGCTGACATCGCTGAAGTGGAAGCATGAGGACACCGTGGACCTGCTGCTCATCGCCGTGCGGCCCGATTTGCAAGGCTTGGGCATCACCGCCATGCTCTTCGCCCATCTGCTGCCCGTCTTCAACGAGTATGGTTTTAAATGGGCTGAGACGGGCCCGCAGTTGGAGGACAACTTCAAGGAGCTCTCGCAGTGGAAGCCGATGAACCCCGAGTTTGTGAAGCGGCGCCGCTGCTGGCAGAAAGCTATCGTAGAAAAGAAAGATACAATAAAGAAATAGATATGAGACGACGTGTAGTAATAACAGGCATGGGAATCTGGTCATGCCTGGGTACCACTTTAGAGGAGGTCCGCGATGCCCTGTACCAGGGCAAGAGCGGCGTCATCTTCTCTCAAGCGCGTAAGGATGCCGGTTTCCGCTCGGCACTCTGTACTGATGTCAAGAAGCCAGACCTCAAGCCTTTCCTCAAGCGCAACCAGCGGGCTTTCATGCCTGAGGAGGCGCAGTATGCATATATGGCCACGCGCCAGGCGTTGGAGAACGCCAAGATGGACCAGGACTTCCTCGACAAGCATGTCGTGGGCATCATCTACGGCAACGACTCCGTGGCCGAGTCCACGATGGAGGGCTTGGACAAGTTCCGGGAGTTTAAGGATACGGCGGCCTGCGGCAGTGGTGCCATCTTCCAGTCGATGAACTCCACCATCACCATGAACTTAGCCACCATCTTCAAGCTGCGTGGCATCAACCTCACGGCCAGTGCCGCCTGTGCCAGTTCGTCGCAGGCTATCGGCTTGGGCGCATTGCTCATCTCGCAGGGTCTTCAGGACTATGTCATCGCCGGTGGCGCCGAGGAGAACAATATGTATGGTATCGCGTCGTTTGACGGTATTCAAGCCTTCTCCACCCGTGAGGACGCGCCGACGAAGGCCAGCCGGCCTTTCGACCGCGACCGCGACGGTCTGGTGCCGGGCGGTGGTGCTGCCACTGTCATCCTCGAAGACTATGAGCATGCCGTGAAGCGTGGCGCCCCCATCCTCGCCGAGGTTATGGGTTGGGGCTTCTCGGGCAATGGCGACCATATCTCCACACCGAATGTAGAGGGACCGTATGCCAGTCTGATGATGTGTTTGGAGCAGGGCGGTGTCAATCCCCGCGACATTGGTTATGTCAACGCCCATGCCACCTCGACACACGCCGGTGACGGCAGGGAGGCCTTGGCCATCGCCAAAGCCTTCGGCGACTACCGGGTGCCCGTGACATCGACGAAGAGCCAGACAGGTCACGAGATGTGGATGGCAGGAGCCTCGGAGTGCATCTACTCCATGCTGATGATGAAGAACGGATTCATTGCCGGAAACATCAACTTCGAGAACCCCGACGACGACACGAAGAACATCAACGTCATCCCCGAGACCGTGGAGCAGCATTTCGATATGTTCCTCAGCAACTCCTTCGGATTCGGCGGTACCAACTCGACAATTATTATCAAGAATATATAATTATAAATACAGACAATTATGACACGCGAAGAAATCGTAAAGCAGGTGAATAAGGTATTAGCCGAAGAGTTCGAGGCTGATGAGACACAGTTTGCCCCTGACGCCAACCTCAAGGACACGCTGAGCCTTGACAGCCTCAGCCTTGTGGACCTCGTGGCTGTGATACAGTACACTTACAAACTGAAGATTCCCGTTGAGGAACTCCGTAAGATTAATACCTTCAACGACCTCTACGACTACATTGAGAGCCACGTAGCATAAAGTGGCTATGGAAAGCTACTACAGAGCGCCGGACCCGAGGGTGTGGCTTCTGTCGTAGCTTTTATTCTTATTAGCTATGTACGATATTCAATCACTCATTCCACAGCGTGACCCTATCATGATGGTCGACCGCTTGGTTCATGCCGAGGCCGAACGCTGTACGACATCGCTCACCATTGCGCCGGACAACTTCTTCCTCGACGCTGACGGCCTTGTGGCCGAGGCCGGACTTGTGGAGCATATCGCCCAGTCGGCATCGGCTTTTGCGGGCTACAGAGCCAAGGAGGCCGGCGCCGAGAAACCTCCCGTGGGATATATCGGTGAGGTGAAGCGCTTCCATTGCTATCGCCGTCCTGCCGTGGGCGAGACGCTGACGACGACCATCGACATGGGACCCACCGTGGGCGAGGTGACCATCATACGGGGAGTGACGACAAGTGGCGGCGAGAAGATTGCCGAAACACAGATGAAAATAGCCATTAAAGCTGAATAATCCATGGCAGAGAGGGAGAGAGATATGCTTCTATCAAACAGATATTTTGCTGTTGAGGACCAGCAGCATGCAGAGGGGGGCGCACACTTCCATGTCCGTCTCCTGGGTGACTGCGATGTCTATCGCGGTCATTTCCCCGGAAATCCTGTTTCCCCCGGGGTGTGCAACATAGAGATGATTCGGGAGTGCTTCGCCATGACTGTCGGCGGCGACCCCCGTATCCATACCATAGACCGCTGCCGCTTCACGGCCGTAGCTTCGCCGGTGAAGAGCCCTGAACTCGACATCGACATGGAGTGGACGGTGGCAGACGGAGCTTATCATCTCGTGGCTACCCTCAAAGACGGGGAGCAACAATATTTGGACTTCAAGGGAACATTGGAATGACAGAATCAGTAATCAGGATATACCGTTATTTCAGAAATCATCGGTCCGTGTTTTGGGCAACGATGATTTTTACGTTTTTATTCTTCGGTTTCTTCGCCTCACGCATCCACTTCGAGGAAGACCTCAACAAGCTGATGCCCTCGTCGAAGAATGCTGACGGCACGACGAAGCTGGCTTTTGCCGACCTGCGCATCAAGGACAAGACCTATCTGCTCTTTGCGGGTCGCAAGGGCATGTCGCCCGACAGCATCGCCGTTGTGGCCGATGAGTTTGTCGACTCGCTGACGGCCGCCGCCAAGCGTCAGAATCCGAAGGCTCCGGTGGTGCGTGATGTCTTCTATCAGATGCCGGAAGACGCGATGGGCGACGCCATCGACTACATGGAGCGGCATTTCCCTGCCTATATCGACACCACCGTCTATGCCCATATCGACACCCTGCTCACCCCCGCGCATTTCCGCCGTCAGATGATGCAGAATGCCGCCGACATGGAGGGCGACTTCGGATCGGCCTATCCCGAACTCATCGAGATGGACCCCATGGGTATGCGGGCCCTCTTGGCCATGCAGATGAAGCCGCTCTTTGCCGGGTCGACAGGCGGCTACAAGACTATTGCCGGACACTTCTTCGTGCCCGACTCCACGGTGTGCTTAGCTTTTATCACCCCGCGCTTCTCAGCCACCGACACCGGACAGGGCAACGAGCTCTTCAACCTGCTGAACGCTGAGATAGAGAAGTTCAGTACGCTGCACCCCAACATTATCGTGTCCTACCATGGCACTCCGGCCAGCGGATACTACAACTCCACGACCATCAAGCACGACCTGACGACGACGCTCTTGGGCGCTTTCGTCATCGTCCTGCTTTTCATCTTCATCTGTTTCCGCAACTGGGACACGCTGCCTTTCCTCATCCTGCCGGTAGCCTTCGGCACTGTCTTCGGGCAGGCAATGATGTATTTCATCGAGGGGCAGTTCTCGCTCTTGGCCTTGGGCATCGGTGCCGTGGTCTTGGGTGTGGCCATGAGCTATGTCCTGCATGTGCTGACCCATTATAAATATGTCAACGACCCCGAGCAGGTGTTGCGTGACGAGACGAAGCCCGTCTTCTTGGGCTGTCTGACGACCATCGGCTCTTTCATGGGACTCATCTTTGTCAACACCGACCTTCTGAAGGATTTCGGCCTCTTTGCCGCCTTCGCCATCGTGGGCACGACCTTTTTCTCCCTCATCTTCCTGCCACAGCTCCTTGATACGAAGAAGAACCGTATCAATAAGCGGATGTTTGGCATCATAGACCGTATCAACTCCTATCCCTTCGACCGCAAGAAGCCGCTCATTGTCGTCATCTGCTGCCTCACCGTGGTGTGCATCGCCGACTGGGCATGGAAAGGTACCAACTTTGATACGGACCTTAACAACTTGGGCTACCGTGCGCCGGAAGTGGTGCACTCGGAGCAGCTCTTGGCCGAGAAGACGGCCTCAGGCGTGGGCTCTAAATATTTTGCCTCTACGGGCCGGACGATGGAGGAGGCCTTGGCCAATTTCGCCGCTCTCCGCCATAAGTTGGACAGTCTGCAACAATTGGGTCTGGTGAAGAGCTACGCCCCCACCGACCTTATCCTCGTCAGCGAGAAGAGACAGCAGGAGCGTATTGACGCCTGGAAACGCTATTGGACACCGCAGCGCGTGGAGAAGGTCAGGCAGCTCGTTGCCGCCACCGCCACCCCTGCGGGCTTCACTAACGATGCCTTTGACCCCTTCTTCGAGGCTGTGGATGCCGACTATGCCCCCGACAAACTCTATAATGCCGGCATCATCCCTTACGGCTACCTCTCCACCATCATGGAGAAGACCTATGGCGGCAAATACCTCTGCTATACTACCGTGCGCTATGACAAGGCTTCGGAGAAAGACCCGCACGGTGCTTACCAGCGCATCTGCCGCGCTATTGCCGACGAGCCCAACATGATGGTGCTCGATACCTCTTATTATACCCAGGATACACTGGCCAAGCTCAACAGCGACTTCAACATCCTGCAATGGGTGTCGATGGCCTTTGTCTTTGTGGTGCTCCTCGTCAGCTTCAGGTGGAATATCAAGTATACACTGCTCGGCTTTATGCCCATCATCCTCAGCTGGCTGATCGTCCTTGGGGCCATGGACCTCTTCGGAATGAGTTTCAATCTTCTGAACATCATCATCTCAACCTTCATCTTCGGTATCGGTGTCGACTACAGCATCTTCGTCATGAATGGTCTTATCGCCGGCGGCGACAACCGCCTGCTGTATATGCACAAGAGCGCTATCTTCTTCTCGGCATTCATCCTTGTCGTAACGGTATCGTCGATGCTCCTGGCCCGTCACCCTGCCATCCGCAGTGTCGGCTTCTCTACCCTTGTGGGCTTGCTCTCGGCGGTCATCCTCAGCTATGTCCTCCAGCCAGCCATCTTCCGCATCATCAATAGAAAGAAATGAAAGACGTTATCATCATAGGCAGTGGCCTCGGTGGTCTGGAATGCGGCTACATCCTTGCCCGCGAGGGCTACCATGTCCTCATCCTGGAGCGTGAGCGCCAGCCCGGTGGCTGTATGCAGAGCTACCGCCGTGGCGGTGTGGAGCTCGACACCGGCTTCCACTATGTCGGCGGCCTCGACGAGGGCCAGCCGCTCCATGCGCCTTTCCGCATGTTAGGGCTGTTGAAGCTTCCCTGGGTGCGTCTCGACGCCGACTGCTTCGACCGCATCCATATCTCGGGTGAGTCGTATGATTTTGCCCAGGGGTATTCGCATTTTGTAGAGACGCTGGCCGACCGCTTCCCTAAGGAGCGCCAGGGACTGGAGGAGTATGTGGAGATGTTGCAGGACAGCCGCCGCCACCAGCTCGACTGGCTCGACCCGGCGAAGTCGGAGGAGTGCGGAGACATGCTGACGAATATCTACGGTGCCGACTTCTCAACACCGGCCTGGCAATGGCTCCATGAGCATATCCACGACGCGCGCCTCATCGATGTCCTCGCTGGCAATGCCGTCCGCATGGAACTGCGCAAGGATACGCTGCCATTCTTCACCCTCGCTCATTTCAACAGCAGCTTCATCGCCAGCAGCTACCGGTTGCGGGGCAGCGGTCGCCTCATCGCTGACACCCTCATCCATGACATTGAAGCTCACGGCGGCAGGGTGGTATGCAATGCTGAGGTCAGTGAGCTCGTAGAGGAAGACGGCCGCATCGTTAAGGCGATATGCAGCAACGGGGACAGCTATGAGGCTGATACCTTTATCAGTGATGTGCACCCCATGCTGACCTATGACCTTGTGAAGGCGGGCAAGTTGATTCGCAAGAGTCTGAAATGGCGCATGCACAGCATGGAGAATACCTATGGCATGCTCACGGTGTCGCTCATCGTCAAGCCCGGGGCTCTACGCTATGTCGGACACAACGACTATATCTATTCCCACCCCAATATATGGGACGGTTTTGAGAATGACAGTTCTGTATCCGGTGTCCTTGTCAGCTATCGTGTTCCGGAGGACGGCAGCGACGACGTGCGTGTCGTCGACCTTATGACTCCCGTGCCCTGGGAGGAGTGCAAACTGTGGACGGCCTCCTCGCCCGGCCATCGTCCCACGGACTATATGGCGTGGAAAGAGCGAAAGGCGCGGGAGGCTATCGCCCTTGCGGCCACGGAGATACCAGGTCTGATGTCGATGGTGGAGAAGAAGTTTGTCAGCTCCCCGCTCACCTACCGCGACTACACGCTCACCCCTTGTGGCTCAGCCTATGGCATGCGGAAAGACTGTGGCAGCCCGCTGCTCACAGTGCTCTCGCCGCGCACTCCCGAGCCCAATCTCTTTCTCACCGGTCAGAGTCTGATGCTCCATGGCGTTGAGGGGGTGACGATGACAGCTATGATGACATGCGCCGAGATAGTGGGGAAGGAAACAATATGGAATAAACTCTATCAATTATGAAATACGCATTAGTAACCGGTGGAAGCCGGGGAATAGGGCGCGCCACAAGTGTGGAGCTGGCCCGCCGAGGATACCATATCCTCATCAACTATGTCCATAAGACCGATGCCGCCGAGGAGACGCTGCGCCTGGTGCGTGAAGCCGGTCAGGACGGGGAGCTGCTGATGTTTGACGTCAGCAACTATGAGCAGACACGCACTGCTATCGAAGCTTGGCAGACTGCTCACCCCGAAGAGTATATCGAGGTGCTCGTCAATAACGCCGGTATCCGCCGCGACGAGCTTATGGCGCTCATGCCCGTCGAGGATTGGCAGCGGGTGTTGCAGATTACCCTCAATGGATTCTTCAATGTCACACAGCCCCTGCTCCCTGACATGCAGATGCACCGCTTTGGACGTATCATCAATCTAGCCAGTCTCAGCGGGTTGAAGGGTATGCCCGGACAAACCAACTACAGTGCTGCCAAGGGTGGCATCATCTCAGCGACGAAAGCCTTGGCGCAAGAGGTGGCACGACGCGGCATCACTGTCAATGCCGTAGCACCGGGATTCATCAAGACCGATATGGTGGAGGGCCTCGACGAGGCAGCACTGAAGAAGCAGATTCCTGCCAACCGTTTCGGTAAGCCGGAAGAGGTGGCCTCGCTTATCGGATTCCTTGCCTCGCCCGAGGCTGGATATATTACGGGCAATGTCATTTCAATCAATGGAGGACTTTATACTTAATACCATGAGAAAGATTCTTTTCTTATTGTTGCTGTCGCTCACCCTGGTGACGACGGCTACTGCCCAAGAGGCAGCATTCACAAGCGCAGTGGCTAAATACCGTACTGCCAAGACTGCAACGGCCAAGGCCGTGATGGTCAAGCACAACAAGGCCATGACCAAGAACACATCCTCGACGGGTGCGCTGTATATGAAAGACCCTGACAAGGTGGCTATCGTCTGCAACGGCGGTAAGGAGCAGCTTGTCATGAACGGCAACACCTTCACCATGGTGATGGGTGGTCATAAGCGTGTGGCTTCTGCCAAGACAGCCAGTCAGTTTGCTGCTTTCAAGGCTGTCCTGCTCAGCGTCCTCAACGGTGGCAAGACCGACATTTCCAAAGTGGAGGGCGTGAAGGTAACGTCAGGAAGTGGCAATGTCACGGTGACGATGACGCCATCGGCGCAGAAGCATCTGATGTTCACCTCTTTCGTCCTCACTATCGACCGAAAGAGCGGAGCTTTGGAGACGCTGACGCTCGTCAGCAAGCGGGGATACACCAAGTACTCGTTCAGCGACTTCCATTTCGGTGGGGCTGTCAGTGATAAAGTCTTTCTGCCTTGACACAGATGAAGAAAGAGCTTGAGGACGTCTGCCGGGTGCGGGTGAAGTTCAGCGAGATGGACCCGATGAATATCGTCTGGCATGGCTCCTATGTGAAGTATCTTGAGGACGGTCGTGAGAGCTTCGGGCGCCACTATCCTGGTATTGACTACCAGACGATGGAGACCGCCCACCAACCAGCGCCTGTCTACGATGTTCATCTGAAATATTTTGCATCATTAGGTATCAATGATGTAGCCGAGATACACACCTTCTATGTCTATCACCGTGGTGCGCGTCTCGACTACCGTTACGAAATCTATCGTGAGCGCGACCATGCGCTGTGCATCAAGGCTGAGACTACCCAGCTCTTCATTGACGCTCAGGGTGAGCTCATGATAGACAAGCCCGAATATTTCGCCAGGTGGCAACAAAAATACCTGATGCCTTGAGGTTTAGGAGCCCGGACTTCCGGACTTCTTACTTCTCATCTTCTATGTCATGGTTTCTGAGCTGTGTGGGCGACATGCCGAACTGTCGGCGGACGTAGCTGCCGAAGAAAGAGATGTTGGGGAAGCCGAGCTTGGCAGCTATCTCCTTCACGGAGAGGTCGGTGTGGAGCAGACAGTAGCGAATATCCTCTTTGGTATATTGCGCTATCCATTCAGATGCCGGACGCCCGCTGAACTTCGTGCAAAGCATAGTGAGATACTTTGGTGTGATATTGAGCTCCGAGGCGTAGTCGTCGACAGGTCTGTGCTTGATTTCTTTTGCTGCCAAGAGCTGTAGGAAGTCATTGAAAATCTTTTTACCGTGCGAGGGCGCTGCGGAAATGTCGGTGTTGTTGACTTCCATGAGACTGAGCATATCCACAAGCAGGGCCTTGACGATGGACTGCATGACGATGGAACTGTAGTGACGTTCCTGATGTTGCATCTTGAACTTCACAAGTTCATAATAATACACAAACTGCTCCTGGTCTTCCCGTGGCAGTTGGATGACATTGGTGCGCTGGTTGTGAACGGAGAGATTCCATACATTCACGCGCTCCCCGAGCATGGCATGGATGACGTCATCGCTCAGACACATTATCTTGCACTCAAAGTCGGAGCTGAACAGATAGTTGTCGAGAATGACATAAGGAGCGCTGAGGAGAATCTGTGTTTCTTTGAGGACGAGTGGCGAGTCGTTGATGTCAAACTGTATACGCCCCTTGGTACACATGATGATAAAGTTCATTTTGGCATAGAAAGGGGCTACATTGGTAAGGTCTGAGATGTTGTCTATGATGGCAATGTTGCCGTCATAGTAGTCAACGATGGGATCTTTGTCCTTGAGGTCGTCAAGATCCAATTCTTTTAATTCAATCTGTCTGTTTTTCATAATTTCTTTTTTTTCGGTTGCAAATTTCGGAAAAATCTGACAATATCGTTGTCTTAAATTTCAACTTATCTGTTGTAAATATCCATATCTTCCTTTTTAGATTATATACGAAGAAGTTCTGAACACCATAATTGCGCGCTAAATGTAGAAATTTGCATTCGTAATTAAAGTGATATGGAAAAAAGACATATATCTCAGATGCTTCTTCACAACCGTGTGTTGCTGACTGCCGTCATTCTGCTGACGCTGATTGTAGCCGGTATCATCATCGGTCTGAGTCTTCCTGAACATAAGCCCACCATTCAAGGACAGCTTGACACCACCGACTATCGCGTCTCAACGAAAGTGCCGAGCCGTGTGGTCCGTCTGTGTGTCAAGGAGGGTGACCGTGTGCATCGTGGCGATACCATCGTCATTCTCTCTGCTCCGGAGGTTCATGCCTCGGAGAACGAGGCAAAGTCAAAGCATGCCGTCACCGTTGCCAACGACGAGCTTGTCCGTGAGGGTACCCGTCGCGAGTTGATCAGCAGCAGCTATGACCGTTACAAGCAGGCTGTGGCTCATGCTGATATCTGTGAGAAGACTTACCGTCGCCAGGAAGCACTCTTCAATCAAGGTGTGGCGTCGGCTCAGAAGCGTGATGAGGCCAAGGCCACTTATGATGCGGCCACGGCTGCTGCTCAGGCTTTGAAGCAGGAATATGACATGGCGGTGAACGGTGCACGCCGCGAAGAGAAAGTGGCCACGGCAGCTGCTGCACGCGGTGCGGCCGCGAAGGTCGAGGAGGTGAAGGCGCTCGTCAACGAGACGGTGCTCACGGCTCCCATGGACGGAGTGGTGACGGAGGTCTTTGTGGAGCCCGGAGAGTTTGTCGGCATCGGGGCTCCTATTATAAATGTGGAGACGGAAGAGTCGTGGTTCACCTTCTATGTCACCGAGGACAAGCTTCAGAATTTTGACTATGGCACTGTCGTCAATGTCTACCGCCCTGCTTCGGGCGACACTGTGGCGGCCCGTATCACGCGTATCAACAATGCCGGGGATTTTGCCGCCTGGAAGGCAACACGTGCTTTGGAAGACCTGGACCTTAAGGTCTTCGACATCCGGGCTACACCTATCAAGAAGATACAGCATCCGCATGAGGGCGAGTCAGCAGTGCTGTTAACACAGGAATAATAGTTATGAGCACTATAGATATTAACACGAATCAATCAGAGCAGCAGACTCAGACGTTACAGAAACCTGCTGTGTTGAGGTGGACGGTGCTTGCAGACCGGATGCGTATGGTCCGCAACCGGTTTGTCTATATCCGCCGCCGTGAGCTGCGCATGTACAGTCGCCGCCCCGTATTCCTTTTCTGTATGATTATTGCGCCATTGCTGTGCATCTTCTTCTTCACGACACTGATGTGGAAAGGTCTGCCCACCCGTCTGCCTGCTGCCGTCGTCGATGAGGACAATACCCATGTGACACGCATAGTGATACGCCTGCTTGATGCTTTAGAGGAGACCGATGTGAAATATGTATATCATAATTTCCATGATGCGCGCAAGGCTATGCAAGAGGGGAAAATATACGCTTTCTTCTATCTTCCCAAGGGTATGACGTCAGACTGTGAGTCGCAACGTCAGCCCACCATCTCATTCTATACTAACGATACCTATCTGGTTCCGGCCAATCTGCTCTTTAAGGACATGAAGACAACCAGTGCCTTGGCGGGTCTGGCCTTGACACGAAGCAGTCTTTGGGGCAAGGGCGTCAGGGAGGACCGAATCATGGGATTGTTGCAACCGATTGCGATAGAGACGCACCCGCTGAAGAATGCCTTCTTAGACTATTCGGCTTATCTGAACAACATGCTTGTACCAGGCATCATCATGCTGCTCATCATGCTGACCACCACCTATACCCTTGGCTTGGAGTGGAAGGAAAACCATCAGATTAGGCTCTATATCATCTCAGGGAAGAGCCCGGCGGTGGTCTTTGCAGGAAAGTTATTGGCGCAGACGGTGATCTACACCATCATCCTGTGCTTTATGGATGTGTGGTTCTTCCGGTTTTGTGGGTTTCCCTGCAATTCCGGCATCATGTTCATGTTTGGCCTGAGCCTTCTTACCGTGTTGGCCTGTCAGGGTTTCGGCGTCTTCCTCTTCGGCTTGATGGCCGGTGAGATGCGTCTGACCATGTGTATCTGCTCGTTGTGGGGTATTCTCTCCTTTTCCATCACCGGCTTCACCTTCCCGGTGACGGCTATGTCGCCCTATCTGCGCTTCCTCTCGTATTGGTTTCCACTCCGACATTATTATCTTATCTATGTCAACAGTACGCTCAATGGCTTCCCGATCCATTATGTATGGCCTTGTGTGGCGGCGCTGATAGGTTTTGTGCTGTTGCCCATTCTTGTCTTACCGCGTTATCATAGGGCGTTCAAGGAGTTCAAGTATATACAATAATTTGCGGCCGCAAGAGGGTGGGGCCAGAAACTGTTTAGAAGCCAATGTATAACTTTTATGTTGTGTCAGAATGAAAGATATGATTTATATCTGGTATGACGAGTGCTGTAAAGTGTTTAGAGACAAAGGTATTATGATTTTCACCATCTTTGTACCTTTGGCCTATCCACTGCTGTACTCTTATGTCTATACCAACGAAGTATGCCGTGATGTCCCAGCCGCTGTTGTTGACGACAGTGGTTCAGCTATCTCTCGTGAGTTTATCAGCAAGGTTGACGGCACCCCTGACGTGAAGGTGCTGGGCACTTATTCGTCTGTTGATGCGGCCAAGCGGGAGGTGGAAGCGCATCACGCCTATGGCATTATCCATATACCGGAGTCGTTTAGCTACGACCTGATGGCGGGCAAGCAGACGCATATAGGATTATATTGCAACATGAGCTCCATGCTCTACTATAAGGCCCTGCTATTGGCCTGCACCGATGTGTCGTTGGCCATGAACAATACAATCAAGATAGACCGTACCGGTGCCACAACCATACGGGATGAGGAAATTGCCAAGATGCCGATCCTCTACGACCATCTCTCTCTCTTCAATCCGCAGTCGGGCTTTGCGGCTTTCCTCATCCCTCCTGTTCTGATGCTCATCATCCAGCAGACGCTGCTGTTGGGTATCGGCATGGAGATGGGTGATACAAGAGAGAAATATTATGGCAGCGTCATTCCGCTTGACGTCCATTATAAGCGGGTCATGCCCATTGTGTGGGGAAAGGCACTGTTCTATTTCCCACTCTATTTCATTGCGGGGGTCTATATGGCTACAGCTGTCACCAACGGATTCCACTTGCCATCCATCGGAAACTATTGGACGTTCTTGGCGTTTATAGTGCCATATATTCTGGATTGCATCTTCTTTGCCATCACCCTGTCCTCGCTCATCTATCGGCGCGAGGATTGCATCCTCATCTTCGTATTCATGTCTGTGCCCATGGTGTTCCTCTCTGGGGTGTCATGGCCGGGCTCTGCGGTGCCCACCTTCTGGAAGTATTTCTCGTATCTGTTCCCTTCAACCTTTGGTATGAATGCTTATCCGCGTATCATGACGATGGGATGTAATCTTAACGATATAGCTCCTATCTATATAGGTATCTGGATTCAGGTGGCCGTCTACTTTGCCCTGGCATGCTGGGTGTACATTGTCAACATCAGAAAGATGCTTCGTGCATAGCAGCCGTCTTCGATAACAACAAATTTGAAAAGCAAATGGAAAAGACAAAATCTGAACACATTAATATAATGGTGGCCTTCTCTACGTTCCTCGTTATTGTCACTGGTGTGGCGCTCATAGGCTATTATGTCTTTGGCAATGAGCCGGAAGAGATACAGGGGCAGGTCGACTGTCGGGAATATAATGTGTCGTCGAAGATACAAGGGCGTATAGCACGTTTGTATGTGGAAGAAGGCGACTATATCCATGTTGGCGATACGCTCGCTGTCCTTGATGCTCCCGAGGTTGATGCCCAGCAGCGTGCCGCCCAGGCTACAGAGGGTGCCGCTCAGGCCATCAGCGAGATGGCCGACAACGGAAGCCGTAAGGAGCAGATCAGTACTGCTGCTGAACTCTTGCGTCAGGCTCAAGCTGCAAGGACCATCGCCTATAAGAGCTATCAGAGGGTGAAGAACCTCTATGATGCCGGTGTTGCTTCCGCTCAGAAGTGTGACGAGGCCCGTGCGGCGTTAGACGCTGCCACCGCTCAAGTGGGTGCCGCCCACAGTCAGTACGAGATGACCGTCAACGGGTCTCGCAGGGAGGAGAGACGTGCCGCTGCCGACCAGGCGCGCGCTGCCAAGTCGGGCGTCGATGTGGTGCGGTCGTTGCTGAAAGAGACGGTACAAATTTCTGCTGTGGAAGGAGAGGTGGACAAGATTTATGCCCACACAGGAGAACTGGTGGGTAACGGTTCGCCGATAATGACCGTCAACCTGCTCGATGATGTATGGGGAAAATTCAATATCAGAGAGGACCGCTTGGAAGGTATTCGCCCGGGGAGTATCATCACGGCCTATTCGCCAGCTTTCAAGAAAGAATACCGGCTCAAGGTGTATTATATGAAAGGTGAGGATGAATATGCTACGTGGAAATCCACTAAAGCTGACAAGGACTATGACCTCAAGACTTTTGAAATCAGGGCACGGCCTGTTGTGCGAAATAAGGAGCTCAGACCAGGAATGCTTCTGATAAAGAAATAGAAATTACTAACCTCTCTATTACGTCTATTTATATATTCTGTTAACGCAGAGAGCCAGCTGCTGGGTAGCGCTGGCTCTTTTTTGTGTGCGACATTAGGGACGCTCTATTTGGCAAGTTTATCCTTCAGGTATTTACCGGTGATACTCTTGCTGTTGCTGACGATTTCCTCCGGCGTACCCTCGGCAACGATTCTTCCGCCACCACTTCCGCCATCAGGGCCAAGGTCTATCACCCAGTCTGCACTTTTGACGACATCGAGGTTGTGCTCGATGACGAGAACGGTGTGGCCACGTTCTATCAGTGCCGTGAAGGCATGAAGCAGACGTGTGATGTCGTGGAAATGGAGGCCCGTCGTCGGCTCATCGAAGATGAAGAGTGTGGGCTCCTGCTTCTCCTGCCCGATGAAGTAAGCGAGCTTGACGCGCTGGTTCTCACCTCCAGAGAGGGTGGAGGAGTTCTGGCCAAGCTGGATATAGCCTAATCCTACATCTTGTAGCGGCCGCAGTCTGTCGACAATGGTCTTCTGCTTGTATGTGGTGAAGAACTCCATGGCCTCGTCGACGGTCATGTTGAGCACATCGTCGATATTCTTTCCTTGGAAGGTGACGTCGAGGACTTCTTTCTTAAATCTCTTTCCGTGGCAGGCCTCACAAGTCAGCGTGAGGTCGGCCATGAACTGCATCTCCACGGTGATGACGCCAGCACCTTTACATTCCTCGCAGCGTCCGCCCTCAGCATTGAATGAGAAATATTGAGCCGAGAATCCGAGCTGCTTGGCAAGCGGCTGGTCGGCGAAGAGCTGTCGAATGGCGTCGTAAGCCTTGAGGTAGGTGGCGGGATTGGAACGTGTGCTCTTGCCGATGGGATTCTGGTCGACGAACTCCACGTGTCGGACGTCTGTCCAGTTGCCTTCCAGAGAAGTGTATTCGCCGGGGAGGTCGGCGACTTCATTCAGATGGCGTTTCAGGGCAGGGTAGAGGATGCCCTTGACGAGACTTGACTTGCCGGAGCCGGAGACACCGGTGACGGCAGTGAGGACATTGAGCGGAAACTGAGCGTCGACACCTTTAAGGTTGTTCATGCGGCAGCCTTTGAGCAGAATGCTCTTGTTCCACTGGCGACGTGATGATGGTACGGGGATGTTATCTTCACCATCGAGATAACGCAGTGTGTAGCTCTGTGGAAATTTCTTGAGGAGTGCCTTTGTGTCGGCACCATGCAGAGGTCCTTGGAAGACGACCTCGCCACCATTCCGGCCTGCGTCAGGACCGATGTCGATAAGCCAGTCAGCAGCACGCATGACCTCCTCGTCGTGTTCCACAACAATGACGGTATTGCCCTGCCCTTGCAGTTCTCTGAGCACGCGGATAAGGCGGTCTGTGTCGCGGCTGTGCAGGCCGATGCTGGGCTCGTCGAGGATGTACAGACTTCCAACGAGCGGCGAACCGAGGGATGTTGTCAGCCGCACTCGCTGGCTCTCACCGCCGGAGAGGGTATTGGCCATGCGCCCAAGGGTGAGATAGCCGAGACCGACATCGACAAGGAAGCCTAAACGGGAACGTATCTCTATGAGGAGCCGGCGCGCAATCTGCTGCTCGTGGTCGGTGAGGGTGAGGTCGTCAAACCACACCTTCAACTTGTCGATAGGCATCTCAACGAGGTCGGTGATGGCTCTGTCGTTGATTTTCACCCATGTGGCTTCCTTTCTCAGTCGGGTGCCGTGACAGGTGGGACAGACGGTCTTGCCACGATACCGGCTCATCATGACACGATATTGTATCTTGTACTGGTTCTCCTTGACCATACGGAAGAAGGCATCGATGCAAACGGCATCGGCTTTGAGCTCGCCTTTCGAATTGAGGTCGGCAGGCAGACCATGCCAGAGCATGTCTTTCTCCTTGCGCGTCAATTCATAGTAAGGTGTAAAGATGGGAAAGTCGACATCTTTGGCCCGGCGGACGAACTCGTCCTGCCACATCTTCATCTTCTCACCATGCCAGCACTGCACACAGCCGTCGTAGACAGAGAGTGAAGAGTTGGGGATAACGAGTTTCTCGTCGATACCGATGACGCTGCCAAATCCCTCGCAAGTGGGGCAAGCTCCAGCGGGAGAGTTGAAAGAGAACATATTGTCATTCGGTTCTTCGAAGACTATGCCGTCTGCCTCAAAGCGTGAGGAATAGTCGAAACTCATGCCCGAGGGTACCATGATGATGCGACAGGTGCCATGACCTTCATACATGGCTGTCTCTACAGAATCGGTGAGGCGGGAGATGGCGTCTTTCTCCGATGACACAGACATACGGTCGATGATAAGATACAGAGATGAGCCTTCGCTTCCATTTTCTGTAGGGTTTCCCTTATCTTCGGTTATATTATTAATAATGTGTGGGTCATTGAGGATATCTTCTATCTTTGCGACATCACCATTGATAAGGACACGCGTGTAGCCTTCCTGGAGGTAGATCTGCAGCTGCTGCTCCATGGTTCTGCCCTGTCCAGACTTCGCATCCTCATCATTGACAGCCGCTTCCTCGCTGTTGTCAGAGGTCGTGATAGGTGCCGCTACCATAAACCTTGTACCCTGCCCAAAGTTCAGCACGGCGTTGACGATGTCCTCGGCACTTTGTTTCTTCACTTCCTGCCCAGAGACGGGAGAGAAGGTATGACCGATACGGGCATAGAGAAGGCGCAGGTATTCGTATATCTCTGTAGATGTCCCCACTGTAGAACGGGGATTACGTGCTGCTACCTTCTGCTCTATGGCGATAGCGGGTGGCAGGCCTTTGATATAATCGCATTCCGGCTTGCTCATTCGTCCGAGAAATTGTCGGGCGTAGCTTGACAGACTCTCCACGTAGCGGCGCTGACCTTCTGCGTAGAGTGTGTCGAAGGCGAGACTTGACTTGCCGGAGCCTGATACTCCCGTAACGACGATAAGCTTGTTGCGCGGTATCTTCAAGCTGATGTTTTTCAGATTGTTGGCACGCGCGCCTTTTATCTCTATATATCCGTTGTCTGGCATCAATGTGTTGTTTTGGTTTGGTATGCAAAGATAGTGCAAAGACATGAGATGGCAAAGGAAAGCGCTCGTTTTTTAATATGGCTTGCGCCAGGAAGAAGGGGAAGTATAGAAGTCCGGAAGTCCAGAAATAAAAAGAAGTCCGGAAGTACAGGAGTCCGGAAGTCCTGTCATTACCTTAGTAATACCTGACGGGTATATACTTAAGCATATGACTGTACTTCTGTACTTCCGGACTTCCGGACTTCTTAATTAATTCCCGAACTTCTAATTCAGATTACTCGCTGACCTTGATAGCCTTATAGTCTGTCTTTCCAGAAGGCCACATGCCGGTGATGAAGAGTACTGGATTCTTACTCATCGAAGCGTCCTTGACGGCCTGCTGCAAGTCAGAAATCTCCTTCATCGGCTTGTCATTGGCAGTGAGGATGATGAATCCGTCGCTGATGCCACCCTCTTTGAAAGCACCGTTCTTGACGTTCTTCACCTGCAAGCCATAGCTGATACCCAACTGCTTCTTGAGGGCCTCGTCGACAGGCAGCACGTTGGCACCAAGCACAGCAAGATCAGCAGTCTTGACGACTTTGGTGTTGCCCTGCTGATTCTTCAGCGTGACAGTCTTCGTCATCTTCTTCTTATTGCGAAGCCATGTGATGGTAGCCTTGTCGCCAGGACGTTTGTTATTGATAATCTGCTGGAGCTCGGCCATCTTGTTGACCTGCTTGCCATCGATTTCCACGATAACATCGCCCTCCTTAAGTCCGGCGGCAGCACCGGCACCATTGTCCTCTACGCTGGCAACATATACGCCCGTGTTGGTACCATAGTCAGGAACGTCCTTGTTCTGGTCCTTGAGCGCGTCAATCTGGTTGTGGAGGTCACCGCCGCGGATGCCGAGATAAGCACGCTGCACGGTGCCATATTCCTTCAGATCGCTGACGACTTTGTTCATAATAGCTGTAGGAATAGCAAAACCATAGCCAGCATAGGATCCTGTCTCTGAATAGAGCATGGCGTTGATGCCCACAAGCTCGCCCTTGGTATTGACAAGAGCGCCGCCGGAGTTGCCTCGGTTGATAGCGGCATCGGTCTGGATGAAGCTCTCCACGCCATTAGCACCCATAGAGCGAGCTTTGGCGGAGACGATACCGGCTGTCACCGTGTTGCTCAGACCAAAGGGGTTGCCAACAGCAATGACCCATTCGCCGACTTGCAGCTTGTCAGAGTCGCCGATAGGCAGCGTGGCAAGGTTTTTACCCTCAATCTTTATCAGGGCAAGGTCGGTAGTGGGGTCGGTACCGATAATCTTAGCGTTGAACTCACGGTTGTCTTCAAGCGTTACTGTCAATTCGTCAGCCCCCTGAACGACGTGGTTGTTGGTGACGATGTATCCGTCGGGGCTGATGATAACACCTGAGCCGAGACCTTCCTGTTTCGGGGTTCTTATCTGTCGCTTCTGCTTTCCATTGTTGCCCTGGTTAGGATTGCCGAAGAATCCGAAGGGGTCAGAGAAAAAGTCATCGAAGGGGTTGCCATCGACCTCAACGGTCTGAGTCTTGGAGTTTTGTACAGTCTTGACACTGACAACTGCTGCCAGGGCCTTCTTGGACGCATAGGTAAGGTCGACAGGCTGCCCAGCCTCTTCAACGGTATTGGTAGCGGCATTGGCCTTATAGAAGGCTCCAGCTGAGAATGTCAGGGAGACAACGCACAAGCCTGCTAATACGTAATTTCTGATTTGTTTCATGATGTATAAACTTATTGTTATTGTGTTCAATCTGTTATTTTACGCTTGCAAATATAGAGGCAATATTTGTAATTAGGACATTTTGTCAGAGAGGTTTATTCGTATTTAACATTTCAATTTTAACACTTAACGCTTCTTTAGTTGCCCTGCACTTTATTTTACATTCATTTAAAAACTTGCAAAAACTTAACCCGTAGCATTCGTAAGATAAAAGTTTTTAGTAATTTTGCAGTCGTTGTAAGACAGTACCCCGGCCTGTCGCTATCTTCTTGACGAGGATAGAGGAAAGTCCGGGCAGCATAAGGCGCTCCACTTCCGAAAATAGAAGCTGCCGGTGACGGCAGGTGTAGGCAGAAGAAAATAACCGCCGCCATGGAAACTGTCGGGCTCCGGCTCGTCGTGTCTGTGGAGAGGCAAGGGTGAGAAGGTGGTGTAAGAGACCACCAGCAGGCGGGTGACCGCCATGGCTGTGCCGTCTGGAGGCTGCAAGTTCATGTATACCGTCGTCATGTCAGGGTCGCCTGCCCGATGCGCAAGCAACGACGGAGGGTAGAACGCTGCTGAGCTGGTGGGTGACCGCCAGCCGAGATAAATGACAAGGCTCCTCCCTTTGGGAAGGATACAGAACCCGGCTTATCAGGGTACTGGCTTACTTTTTTAATATATATATAGCGTATGAAAGAATTGCAGCCAGACATTCTCAACGACTATGAGCATCTCGTCATACGTGGCATAGACCACCACGGCGGTGAGGAAGGCTTCCCGTCTATGGAGGACAGCAATATTGTGCGGAAAGATTTGGAGGATTTCCTCTACGAATACCAGCGCATCCTTGACAGTCCAGGGTCGGAAAAAGCCCAGCTGACGAAATACGGCATTGTAGCAGTGATTCCTGTTATTATCCTCAGCGCATTCCCCGAGCAGATGCTTCCTTGGGGGAAATATTCCTTTTTCGCCGGTATTGCGTTGGGGCTGTTGTTGGCTTTGATGCTTAAAGGCTTGTCAATGCTCTCGGTGAACCGGGCTATCAAGCGGTTGAAGCGTGATAACCGGGAGATGGCCGAATATGCTGAGAAGGTGGAGAAATTCGTAAGAGAGAAAGAACTCCGTTAATCGAGAACTCCATAAATGTAGAAAGAGCTTCGTATATAGATAATAACCCACTAATAATATAGGCATCATTATGGAAAACCAGCAGTTACCTGATTTCATGAAGTATAAAGACAACTATACTTCGAGTGGATTTATTGACAAGATATCTCATATTGCCAAGCGCGCTGGCGCCAAGTTGGTGTATGTAGCTCTTGTGTTATATTATACGCTTCAGAGCGACAAGGTATCGTTGAAGGACAAGGCAATCATCATAGGGGCATTGGGCTATCTTATCAGTCCCCTTGATGTCATTCCAGATGCTATTCCTATAGCAGGCTTGGGTGACGACCTCGCCGTGTTGATGTATGTTCTGAACCATGTTAAGAATAACGTTCACGAGGAAGTTAAGGCCAAGGCCCATGAGAAATTGTCAAAGTGGTTTGATGATGACGAGATAGGGGAGGCCAACGATGTCTTCACGGAGTCGTCTGACGAGGGCTGATGGCCGAATTGAGGACAATCATTCATGTCGATATGGACGCTTTCTTTGCGTCCGTGGAGCAACGTGACCACCCGGAACTCAAAGGTAAACCTATCGCTGTGGGCTATGACGGTCCGCGCGGTGTCTTAGCTACGGCAAGCTACGAAGCTCGTCGCTATGGGGTTCATTCTGCGATGGCTACAACCACCGCCAAACGGTTGTGTCCAGAGCTTATCATCGTAGAAGGCAATCATCACCATTATTCCGAGGTCTCCGCGCAGGTTCATCAAATCTTTCGCGACTACACCGATCTCATTGAACCTATATCCATTGACGAGGCGTTTCTTGATGTCACGGTTAATAAAAAGGGTATAACGTCGGGCAGGGATATAGCTTCAGAAATCCGTAGACGCATTCGGGAAGAACTGCATCTGACAGCGTCGGCAGGAATTTCATACAATAAGTTTCTTGCTAAAATAGCCAGCGACTACAATAAGCCCGATGGCATGTTTGAGGTGTCTTATGATGAGGCGCAAGATTTTATAGCCAAGTTGCCGGTGGAGAAATTCTGGGGCGTGGGTCCCAAGACTAAAGCCCGTATGCACAAGATGGGTATCTATACTGGTCGTGACCTCCGGGCTGTAAGCAAGATGCATCTGCTGCAAATTTTTGGCAAGGCGGGAGAGATATATTATGATTTTGCCCGTGGCATGGACGAAAGGCCTGTGGTGCCGGAATGGGTGCGGAAGTCTGTAGGTTGTGAGGAAACGATGAGCGAGGACATCACCATGGGCTCGCAGATGATTATAGAGCTCTATCATGTCGTTTTGGAGTTGGAACAGCGGCTCGCTAAATCATCATTCAAGGGGAAAACGTTGACCCTGAAGATAAAATATTCCGACTTTAAGGTGGTGAACCGTAGCATTACATCGTCTAAGGTCCTTGCCACAAAGGATGATATATTGCCTTTGGCTAAATCGCTTGTTAGTAAGATTGATTTCTCGGTATCAAGGCCTGTGCGCCTCGTTGGCCTGTCGGTGAGCAATCCGCCGACAGAGAAGAGTGATGGCAAGCCACGCTGGGTACAGGGGCGTCTGAATTTCGGTGACGGATTCTGGGAAGAAGATGATGAGTTGGGACCTACCTGATGAAGCGTGAAGGAGCTCAGGCAGCATGCCGCAATGACTTATTGCAATTAAGGTTTGTGAAAATTTTGGTGGAGAATAAAATTTGTTATATCTTTGTGCGCGACTCTTTGGGAGCCGCATTTATCTATTATAATCAACAATGACAGCAACAACAGCAACGACAAAGCGCAAGACCACCGTCCGCAAACCGGCGGCACGGCGCAAAGGAACCGGAAAAGGCAAAAAGCGCGATGTGAAGCGTAATATTCCCTCCGACCTCATTCCCATTGAGAATGAGACGTGGCTGCTGCAGCCTATTGCCGTGACGATGATGCGTCACGACTATTCCCTGATACAGATTCGTATCCTTGTCTCCATAGTGGAACATATGCAGGAGAAACTCCATGAGGTCCTCAACAAGCGACTCATGGAGCCGACGATCTTTGCTCCTACAGAACTCGCCAACGACGGACGGTTAGAGGTGCGTATCTATTTCAAAGGACTTGTAGACCCCAACCATTATCCACAGCTTAGAGAAAGCCTTAAGTTGTTGGCATCTGTGCCTGTGGAAATACCTTATAAGACTCCGGAGGGGAGAAACTATCTCAAGGTCACCAACCTCTGTGACGTCTATATCCCCACAGACACTGGTATCTATGAGAAATATGCCATCCTTAAGCTTGATCCGCTTGTGGCAGAAAGAATCGTAAATCTCAACCTGGGCTATCACCGCTTAGGAAAAGAGATTGTCTTTACCTGTAAGAACCGTTACACCCAGCGCATTTATATGTTCATAGAGAGCTGGATTAAGAAAGGTGCCATGACGGGGCGTGCTGTCATCAAGACTTTGGACTTCCGTAAGATGCTACGGTTGGAAAATAGCTATGGAAAGTTCAGCGACTTCTGCCGCCGCGTCCTTGACCCAGCCAAGGAAGAATTGCAGTCTATGGCAGAGAATGGCTTCTGCGATTGCTATTTCGACTACGACAAGAAATACGATCATGGACAACGGGGTGGTGAGCCTGATGAGCTTATCTTCAATATCTTCCGCCCAAAGAATGGGTCAGGCTCTGCTATGGAGACGGTGTCAGAGTTGCAGCGTAAGGCGTTTGCTGATATGCTCACACGCTCATATGGTTTTACGGCACCTATGGCTGACAAGATGAGCTTGCGTATCAATGCTGACAACTACCAGGATGCTGTGGCCAAGCTTATGGATTTGCGCAGTCGTTTCAGTCACGACATCACGGTGCACGACCGCGCTGCTTATACCTACGCGGCACTTGACAACCTGTTCAAGGGTGTGAGCATTGTAAAGAAAGATTAAACAGACAATAATATATGAGATCAAGAACATCAGAATGGTTTGAGACCAAGATACGTTACGCTAAGACACAGGAAGACGGTTCTCAGAAAAATGTCACCGAGCATTATGTCGTCGACGCCTTGAGTTTCACCGAGGCTGAGAGTGCTATCCTGGAGGAGATGAAAGTCTATATCTCTGGGGATTATAAGATTACAGACATCAAACCGGCGCCATATCATGAGATTTTCTTCTCTGATATGAACAACGACGATAAATGGTATAAAGCCAAGCTGCAGTTCATCACCATTGACGAGAAGACTGATAAGGAAAAACGCTCCAGTGTCAACTATCTTGTGCAGGCAGCCACGCTTCAGTCTGCTGTGAAGAATATTGATGAAGTGATGGGCGGAACGATGATAGACTATGCTATTGCCAGTGTCGCCGAGACGCAAATTATGGATGTCTTCGAGCATGATGCTGATCCAGAGAAGCATAAGCAGGAAAATCCAACAGAAAATAAGGAGGCATAATCATGGAAGTAGATGTTGCTAAAAACTTAGAGGGAGTACTTGGTAATCTGCCTGAGGGCGTTCGTCTTGTTGCTATCAGCAAGTTCCATCCTAACGAGTACATAGAGGCTGCCTATAAGGCTGGGCAACGCATCTTCGGTGAGAGTCATGAACAGGAATTGGCTAAGAAGGCTGAGAGCCTGCCAAAGGATATAGAATGGCATTTCATTGGTCATTTGCAGACCAACAAGGTGAAGTACATAGCCCCTTACATCAGCATGATAGAAGCTGTTGACACGGTGAAGCTTATGAAGGAAATCAATAAGCAGGCTGCTAAGAACGGACGGACCATAGATATCCTGCTTGAGCTGCATATTGCTGAAGAGGAATCGAAGTATGGTTTTACCATTGAGGCATGCCGTGAGATGTTAAAAGCCGGGGAATGGAGAAGTCTCGCCAATGTACGGATTTGCGGTCTGATGATGATGGCCAGCAATGTCCCTGATGAGGCACAGATACGCAAGGAGATGACTGAGGCTTGGGATTTCTTCAATGAGGTCAAGCGCGACTACTTCGCTGATGCGCCTTATTTCAAGGAGCGGTCGTGGGGAATGAGCCATGACTATAAGATTGCGGTCGAGTGTCATTCTACGATGGTACGCGTCGGAACAGCAATTTTTGGACCAAGAGTGTATTAAAGAACAAGATAATGAAGACAGGTAAAGTTGATGTCCTGCTGGGTCTTCAGTGGGGCGATGAAGGAAAAGGTAAGGTCGTGGATGTCCTTACCCCGAGGTACGACGTGGTGGCCCGCTTCCAGGGTGGACCTAACGCCGGTCACACGCTGGAGTTTGAGGGTCAGAAGTATGTTCTTCGCAGCATTCCTTCCGGTATCTTCCAGGGTGGAAAGGTAAACATCATAGGAAATGGTGTCGTCCTGGCTCCTGACCTTTTTATGGACGAGGCTAAGGACTTGGAGAAGAGCGGTCATGAGTTGCACTCACGTCTGCGTATCTCCAAGAAAGCACATCTCATCATGCCTACCCACCGCATCCTCGACCGTGCCATAGAGGCTGCCAAAGGCAAGAACAAGGTCGGAACAACAGGCAAGGGCATAGGTCCGACATATACCGATAAGGTAAGCCGTAACGGCTTGCGTGTTGGCGACATCCTTGATGGCTTTGAGGCTAAATACGAGGCTCATAAGCAGCGCCACATGCAGATGCTCAAGGCGTTGGGTTGGACCGACTTCGATGGCTTCGAGGAGACGGAGAAGAGATGGATGGAAGGCGTGGAATACCTTAAGAAATTCCCCATTGTCGACAGTGAGATAGAGATTAATAAGATTCTTCGCAGTGGAAAGAATATCCTCTGCGAGGGCGCTCAGGGCACTATGCTGGATGTGGATTTCGGTAGCTATCCTTTCGTCACTTCCAGCAACACCATCTGCGCAGGTGCTTGCACGGGTCTTGGTATCGGTCCTAATAAGATAGGAAATGTCTATGGCATTATGAAAGCTTATTGCACACGTGTAGGTGCCGGTCCTTTCCCAACAGAGCTCTTCGATGAGACAGGTAAGACGATTCGCGACCTCGGTCATGAGTATGGTGCCGTTACAGGCCGTGAGCGTCGTTGCGGTTGGATTGACCTCGTGCAGCTGCGTTATAGTATCATGGTTGATGGCGTCACGGAGCTCATCATGATGAAGAGTGATGTCCTCGATGGCTTTGACACCATTAAGGCCTGCGTAGCCTACAAGTTGCCTGATGGCACGGTGACACGCGATTTCCCTTATGAGATTGACGATGTCGAGCCTGTTTATAAAGAGATAAAGGGTTGGAAGACCGACATGACGAAGTTTACGTCGCCCGACCAGTTCCCACAGGAGTTCAAAGATTATATCAAGTTCCTGGAGGATGAGCTGGAGACACGTATCGGCATCATTTCCATAGGCCCTGACAGAGAACAAACAATAGAATTGTAATGAGTAACAATAAACCATCCATCCCTAAGGGCACGCGTGACTTCGGCCCTGAGGAGATGGCAAAGAGAAATTATATCTTCAACACTATCAAGGACGTCTATGCGCTCTATGGCTTCCAGCAGATAGAGACACCTGCTATGGAGACGCTCCACACGCTTCTTGGCAAATATGGTGATGAGGGTGACAAGCTGCTGTTCAAGGTTCTTAACTCCGGTGACTATCTGAAAGGTATCTCCGATGAGGAACTCCAAGAGCGTGATACCCTTAAATTACAGACCAAGCTCTGCGAGAAGGGACTGCGCTATGACCTTACCGTTCCTTTCGCACGTTATGTCGTCATGCATCGTGAGGAGCTCCAGCTGCCCTTTAAGCGTTATCAGATTCAGCCAGTGTGGCGCGCTGACCGTCCGCAGAAGGGACGTTACCGTGAGTTCTATCAGTGCGATGCTGATGTCGTAGGTTCCAATTCGTTGCTCAATGAGGTGGAACTGATGCAGATCGTTGATACCGTGTTCTCACGCTTTGGCGTCAGAGTCTGCATAAAGATTAACAACAGAAAGATACTCTCTGGTATTGCCGAGGTTATTGGTGAGGCCGACAAGATTGTTGATATTACCGTAGCCATTGACAAGCTCGACAAGATCGGTCTTGACAACGTCAATGAGGAGCTTCGTGCTGATGGACTCCCTGAGGAGGCTATCCAGAAGTTGCAGCCTATCATCACGCTACAGGGTTCTAACGATGAGAAGTTAGCCGTCATTGCTGACGTGCTGAAGTCCTCAGAGGTAGGCCTGAAGGGTGTCGAAGAGACAAAGTTCATCCTTGACGCATTGAAAAATGTGGGCTTAAAGAATGAGATAGAACTCGACCTCACATTGGCTCGTGGTCTGAACTATTATACGGGTGCTATCTTCGAGGTAAAGGCGCTTGATACACCCATGGGCAGTATCACAGGTGGTGGCCGTTACGACAATCTCACAGGCATCTTCGGTATGCCGGGACTGTCTGGTGTCGGTATCAGCTTTGGTGCTGATCGTATCTACGATGTCCTCAATGCGCTCGACCTCTATCCCAAGGAGGCTGTCACGGCTACGCAGCTGCTCTTCATCAACTTCGGTGATAAGGAGACAGCTTATTGCCTGCCTATAGCCAATGCAGCTCGAAGCGCTGGTATCCGCACTGAAATCTATCCTGACAAGGCAAAGATGAAAAAGCAGATGGGATATGCAAATGCCAAGGGTATTGCCTTTGTGGCTCTTGCCGGTGACGATGAGATCGCTCAGGGTAAGGTCACTTTGAAAGACATGGCTTCCGGTGAACAGAAACTTGTCTCAACAGAGGAACTGATAAGTACCATTACGGGCAAGTAGAGCTATCGTTTTACTTGATTTAGATTATCAATTGGAGAAATTACAAGTGCACTCTTGTAATTTCTCCAATTTTGTTTTGTTATCTCGCAATAATTCTTTAACTTTGCGCCAATTTAATAACAATCATTTTCATACATGATAGCAAAAGATCAAGCATACAACAGACTTTTAGGCAGTGGCTTGCGCCCGTCGACCCAGCGTTTGGCGATAATGTCCTATCTCCTTACTCACAAGACGCATCCTACAGTGGAAGACGTCTATCAGGGTGTCGTGGTGGATGTCCCGACCTTGAGCCGCACGACGGTATACAACACGCTTCGCCTTTTCTCTGAGCATCATGCCGCTCAGATGATAACTATTGACGAGCATCGTGTGTGCTATGATGGAGATATCCATCCGCATGTACATTTCTATTGCCGTGAGTGTGGCCGCGTCTATGATTTGATGGACGAGACAGCTCCTTCCTTAGAGAGACCCAAGGCTTGTGATGGCAATCTTATTGATGAGGCACAGCTTTATTACAAGGGTATCTGCAAGGAGTGTTTGGCAAAGGAAGCCAAGGTTGCTTCCTAAAGCTGCTGTTGAAAACTAAACAAGACAGGCGATGATGGAGATTCCATCATCGCCTGTCTGCGTATATTTGCTTGCTTTGTTTAGTGTGTGGCTTGCCACCATGCTGTCTTTTCTTTGCCTTTAACGGCTACGCTGAAAAGACTTGGGTCAGAGATGGTGATACCTGAGAAATGCTTCACATCTATGTATCTTGGGGGATTGGGATAGTATAGATATGAATAGATCTTATCTGTTGTTGCCGAAGCCTTCACAACCTGATTCAGTGTGGCATTGAAGTCGTTGAGAATATCATTGTTTGTGCAGAGTTTGGCAACGTAGTCGCCCATGTCGTAGAACAATGTGGTGTCAAAGCCATCTAAAGCTTGGATGCTGTCCCTGAGACTTTCATCGAGTGTGTAGTTGGCATTGATCATCTTCATCTGTTCCGCTAATTTATCCAACTTGCGGCAGTCGATGGCTGCAATAGTACCATAGGGATATGCATAGTTGGAGTAGAACGTGTGGAATGTGTTCACCATGGCTGCATAGTCCGGTGTCTGGCTATTGAGATATTGCCACATTGTCCGGTAGGGCATACCGATATCAATGACCTCAGAGGTAGAAGCAACAATGAAGTTGGTGACGTTTTTCAGCTCGTAGGCGGTCTCCACATTAGCCATGTAGCAGTCATCAAAGAGGATATATTGCATCTTGATGCCAGCACCTTCTATGCCTTGTGCCAATGTCGGAATATTGGTGGCATAGTTGTTGTTGCTCACACTGCCATAGAAGCGTGTCATCGGATAGGAGGTATTGGTGGCTGTATGTCTCTTTGCCATAGACATGGTTGACGTCCATGAATTGGCTTTTGCCTTGTTAGGATAGTCTTCCCAATCCTCTTTATAAGTCCACCCGCTGCCATGACAGCCGATAATCATAGCGTAGTTAAGCGCTTCGCCATCGCTCTTGATATCATTGAGTATCTGTGTGATGCCGTCAGCAGTGGTGTAGATATTGCCGGAATATTCTTTGATAACGGTGTGCTTTATCTCCTTGCCCTCATAGGTAATCTCATAGAGTTGTGACGTCTCAGCGGATTTGCTCAAGAAAACGAACACGCGTCCTGTAATACTGCCTTTGGCCTTGATGGCACTCTCTATGCTATCCAAGTTTTCCAGGAATATACTGTAGAGACCCGTACTCGATTGTGAACCTGACCAAGGCATGAATACAATCAGTGTTTGCTTGTTGACATCGTCAACGTCCACAGAGTCGCCGGAGCAGGACGTGAATCCTGCCGCCACGGCGATACAGCTGATGAGGACAAAAAGATAAAGTAACCGTTTCAAATTACAAACATTTATATTTATTTCTTCGCTTTCAGCGCCTTGAGGCTTTCCTCTATGGCTGCAATCTTCTCTTCAGCGTCGCTCTGCTTCTTACGCTCCTTGGCCACAACGGCTTCCGGTGCATGAGACACAAAGTTCTCGTTGGCGAGCTTCTTCTTTACGCCGTTGAGGAATCCCTGCAGGTGCTCAAGCTCCTTCTCCTGCTTTTCTATCTCAGCATCGACATCGATGAGGTCGCCGACAGGAACGGCAAACTCGTCAGTACCTACCATAAAGGCTGAAGCGTCGGCAGCTTTCTCTGCTGTGACACCGAAAGTCTTAAGGTTGGCCATCTTTGTGATGATGCTCTCGTACTTGGCATAGTGGTTCTCACCGACAGCGTAGAGTTCGAGGGCCTTTTTCGGTGCAATGTTCTTCTCGTTGCGAATGGTACGCACGCCAGAGACAATCTGCTTCACAAGCTCCATATCAGCGACAATCTTCTTGTCGGCATCGGTAGGAGCGTCAATCTTCAGCTCAGAGACCATGATGCTCTCGCCAGCCTTGCGCTCGTAGATGTGCTGCCAGAGCTCCTCTGTGATGAACGGCATGAAAGGATGCAGCATTTGCAGGAGCTTCTCGAAGAAGCCAAGCGTAGCCTCCATTGTGGCTTTGTCCATTGGCTGCTGGTTGCCGTCGATATATGCAGGCTTCACCATCTCCAGATACCAGGCCGAGAACTCGTCCCAGAACAGGCGGTAGACAGTCATCAGCGCCTCGGAGATACGGTAGGTCTTGAACTGCTCGTTCATCACCTCGTTGGTCTCCTTGAGTTTGGCGTTGAACCACTCCACGGCGAGACGGCAGTTTTCAGGCTGCTCGATGTCGGCAGTCTGCCAACCCTTGACAAGGCGGAAAGCATTCCAAATCTTGTTGTTGAAGTTGCGGCCCTGCTCACAGAGTGACTCGTCGAAGAGGATGTCGTTGCCGGCAGGAGCTGACAGCATCATGCCCATACGGACACCGTCGGCACCATACTTGTCCATCAGCATGATGGGGTCGGGAGAGTTACCCAGGCTCTTTGACATCTTTCTGCCGAGCTTGTCGCGCACGATACCGGTGAAGTAGACGTGCTTGAAAGGTTTGTCACCACGGTATTCGTAGCCTGCCATAATCATACGGGCCACCCAGAAGAAGATGATGTCCGGACCTGTGACGAGGTCGGAAGTGGGATAGTAATATTTTATCTCCTCATTGTTGGGATCGAGGATACCGTTGAAGAGGGAGATAGGCCATAGCCAGGAAGAGAACCAAGTGTCGAGGCAGTCGCTCTCCTGCTCCAGGTCGTTGGCGGTGAGGTTAGGATTGTTCTCCTTAGCCAGCTTGAGTGCCTCCTCAGCAGTCTCGGCGACGACGAAGTCGCGTTTGCCTTCCACATTATTATAATAGTAGGCTGGAATACGATGGCCCCACCACAGCTGTCGGCTGATACACCAGTCCTTGATGTTCTCCAGCCAATAGCGGTAGGTGTTCTTATATTTCTTAGGATAGAACTCGATGTCGTCGTCCATGACAGGCTTGAGAGCGATGTCAGCGAAGTGCTGCATCTTCAGGAACCACTGTGTGGAGAGCTTCGGCTCGATAGGCACGTTGGTGCGCTCAGAGAATCCTACCTTGTTGTCGTAGTCTTCCACCTTCTCCATGAGGCCGGCGTCAGTGAGGTCGATGGCAATCTGCTTACGAACGTCCATACGGTCCATACCCACATAGAGGCCGGCGGCTTCAGAGATGGTGCCGTCGTCGTTAAAGATGTCGATGGTCTCCAATTTGTGCTTGAGACCGAGCATATGGTCGTTGACATCGTGAGCCGGTGTCACCTTCAGACAGCCGGTACCGAACTGGATATCCACATAGCCGTCTTCGATAACAGGTATCACGCGGTTGACCAAAGGCACGATGACGTGCAGGCCCTTGAGCCATGTGTTTTTCACATCCTCAGGGTTGATGCACATTGCCGAGTCACCCATGATGGTCTCTGGACGTGTGGTGGCCACGACGGCATAGTAGCCCTTGTCGTCTTTGTGCATGACATTGCCCTCTGCTTTGCGCTCTACCTTGGCCTGGTCGTCGGCAGCGACATAATATTTCAGGTAGTAGAGTTTGGAGTGCTCATCTTTATAGATGACCTCCTCGTCAGAGAGGGCTGTCTTAGCTTTCGGATCCCAGTTCACCATTCTCACGCCGCGGTAGATGAGGCCCTTGCGATATAAGTCTACGAAGACGTGGATAACGCTCTTCGAACGGCTCTCGTCCATGGTGAAGGCCGTGCGGTCCCAGTCGCAGGAGCATCCGAGCTTGCGGAGCTGCTTGAGGATAATGCCGCCATGCTCGTGGGTCCAGTCCCAGGCATGCTTCAGAAACTCCTCACGGGTGAGGTCGCTCTTCTTGATACCTTGCTCGGCCAGCTTACCCACAACTTTCGCCTCGGTAGCGATGGAGGCATGGTCGGTGCCGGGAACCCAGCAGGCGTTCTTGCCTTCCATGCGGGCACGGCGAACGAGAATATCCTGAATAGTATTGTTAAGCATGTGGCCCATGTGCAGCACGCCAGTGACGTTTGGTGGAGGGATAACCACTGTATATGGCTCGCGGCCATCGGGATGAGAACTGAAAAGCTTGTTGTCAAGCCAGTACTGATACCATTTCGACTCTACTGCATTAGGGTCGTACTTACTTGCTAATTCCATTATATCTTTGTCTTTATACTTTCCTTTGTCTTTTTATGCCTTATAATCCATATAAAACGATGCAAAATTACTAATTTTCAATCTAAAACCATTAACTTTGCATCAAAAAGATAATAACATGCACACTCGGGAAGAAAAGTTGGCAGCCTTTGGCCGGTTGCTTGATGTTCAGGAGCGTCTGCGCAAGGAATGCCCGTGGGACAGGAAGCAGACCTATGAGAGTCTTCGCCCTAATACCATCGAAGAGACCTTTGAGCTCTGCGATGCCTTGATGAAGGATGATCGTCCGGAAATCTGCAAGGAGTTGGGCGATGTCATGGAGCACGTCGTCCTCTATAGTGTCATGGGCAGTGAGACGGGCGACTTCGACATTGCCGACGTTTGTAATCATCAGGCTGACAAGTTGATGTTCAGGCACGACTTTATCGACTGGACGTCTTGGACAGTCAGCAACCCCAATATGGAAATTGATGCCAACGGGCATGTCAACTACAAGCAGTCTCGCGCTGGTGTCTCATCTTCAACGACAGAGTCTGCTCCCGAGACGGCCACGCAAGTGGAGTCGTCGTGGGAGCAGCGTAAGCAATTGGAGCGTGACGGCAATAAGACAGTGCTCAGCGGGGTGCCCGATGCCCTGCCTTCCATCATCAAAGCCTACCGCATTCAGGATAAGGCCCGTAATGTGGGCTTCGACTGGAAACAGAAAGAAGATGTCTGGGATAAGGTGCGTGAGGAGCTTGGGGAATTGGAGACGGAGCTGAACAAAGGCGACGCAGACAAGTCTACACGGGAGTTGGGCGACTTTCTTTTCAGTGTCATCAATGCCGCCCGTCTCTACCATCTCAATCCCGACAACGCATTGGAGCATACCAATAAGAAATTTATTGCCAGATTCACTTTCATCGAGGAGAAGGCGCGTGCTTTGGGTAAACAACTCAAGGATATGACGCTGGAGGAGATGGATAAATATTGGAACGAAGCTAAACAACAAGGATTATGAAGAAATTTATGCTATACGCACTGGCTTTTATGGCCATTGCAACTTTTTCACTGACAGCTTGTAAAAACAAGAAAGCGAATACCGCCGGACAGACAGCCGCTGTTGCGTCAGAAAGTTCTACCCCAGACTCCACCGTCTATGGTGTATGTGGTGAAGGCACGATGATGAACACACTGGAGCTCATCACCGATGGTGGCGACACTGTGACCTATGCGCTCACTGAAGACGACTTAGGTAATCAGCCTGTTGTTGGTGGACTTTTGGCCGGTGACAGGCTCGCTGTGGTCGAAGGCAAGCCTATCGACGGTGAGAAAACGGCGCGAAAGGTCATCAACCTTACAACTCTTGCTGGAAGGTGGACCAGTCTGGATAAGAACTTTGAAATCCTTGAAGGGGGAGAAGTGAAGTCGAATGTGGAGGCTGAGAAGAATCCATGGACGTCATGGAAGATTCTCAATGGTAAACTTCTGCTCAACCGCGATACTTTCGAAATCGACAATTTAGGCAGTGATTCGCTCTATCTTGAGAACAAGGAGGGCATCTTCGTTTATAAAAGGGCTAAGTAGTTTTTGTCGCTGTCAATATGGAACTATTCAATGTTCATATCCTTGGATGTGGCAGCGCGCTGCCGACACTGAAGCATTTCGCCTCGTCTCAGGTCGTGGAGGTACGCGGAAAGTTCTTTATGATAGACTGTGGCGAGGGCACGCAGATACAGTTGCGTCGCTCCCGTGTAGGCTTCACAAAGATTCAGGCGGTTTTTATCTCCCACCTTCATGGCGACCATTGCTTCGGGCTCATCGGGCTCATCTCCACTTTCGGCATGTTGGGGCGTACAGCTGCACTGCATGTCTATGCGCCGGCTCCTCTCGGGCCGATGCTGAAGGCACAGATGGATATGTTCTGCACGGGATTGGAGTTCGAGGTGGTGTTCCATGCCGTCGACACAACTCAGCATCAGGTCATCTTTGAGGATCGCAGCCTTACCGTAGAGAGTATCCCCTTGCAGCATCGCATCGCCTGCTCGGGATTTCTGTTCCGGGAGAAACCAACGCTGCCGCATATCCGCCGGGATATGATAGATTGTTTCAATATTCCCGTTAGCCAGATTAATAATATTAAGAACGGAGCCGACTGGACTACGGAGGACGGACGCGTCATCCCCAATAGTAAGTTGACTTATCCGCCTGCACACACCCGCTCCTATGCCTATTGCTCCGACACTCGCTATATGCCTGACCTGCATAAGGAAATAGAAGGCGTCAGCCTGCTCTATCATGATTCCACCTATGACAGCGCTTGCGCCGCCAGAGCTAAACTCTACTATCATTCCACCTCGCAGCAGGCGGCTATGGTGGCGCGTGATGCACATGCCCAAGAACTCGTCTTGGGTCATTTCAGCGCGAGATACGATAATGAGTCTGCAATCCTTGACGAAGCCAAGGCTATCTTCCCCAATACCATTCTTGCCAAGGAAGGACTCGTCATACCAGTACCTGAGGCTGTGGGCCAGGCTGAACGTAAAAAACGTTAATTAATTTAATTTACCTTGCGAAGTCTTTTGCCGAATTGGCAGAAACAGCTATTTTTGCAGATGGATCCTTATGACATAAGCTTATGGTAAAAAAGATACTCTTTTTATTTCTCTTGGTGGGGAGCGTCCCCGCTATGGCTCAGCACTACGAGAGTATGCCTCTGATGGAGATCTCGGGAGGTGAGGTAGGTCAGATTTCTATTTTCTTCGACGGAAACACCCTGCGCGTCACCAATGCGTCGGGACAGATGCTCTCTGTCTATAGTGTGACGGGACAGAAGGTCTTTGCCGTGAAAGTGGAGGGGTCCGACAAAAACTATAGTCTAAATTTGCCGAGAGGTTGTTATATCGTGAAAGTAGGTAATGTGGTCAGGAAAATTTCTGTCAGATAACAATACAGAAGAGACTACATTGCGTGTTCTTACGGCGATATTTTCAATTTTCATAGCCCTTCTCATCGTCTCTTGCCGGGAGAAGACTCCTAACCCCAATGTCAACCTTCGGCTTGAAGATTTCTCTTCCATTCGTAATGATACCTATGCATTGTCGTCGCGACGGTTGCAGAGGGAGGTTCGGCGTGTGGCTGCTTCTGACAGCGACTCCACGTTGGCAGATTTCTATGCCCGTTCGTTTTATTTGAATGGCCGACCTTATATCTGGGTCAGCCGCAAGGGCGTGACACAGGAGGCTGACACGCTTGTGGAATGGTTGCGCACGGTGAGGTATTTAGGTTTCGATGCCGAGAAGTTCCGGCTCTCAGACATAGAGGCCGACCTGACTCGAGCCCGTGCCCTTGACTTCCATGACGGAAGGTATAATATAAATAAGGTGTATGCCCGTTTGGAATACAACCTCACGAAGGCGTTGTTCCGCTTCTCAGCCGGTCAGCGTTTCGGATACACCAATCCTAATGTGCTTCTGAACAGCCTTGACAAGCGTGATGGCTCAGAGGCCTATGTCACACTCTATGACCTGAAGAGCCCGGCAGCCGGGAAACGCTTCTTCCTTGAGGCTGCCCGTCAGGTCTGCATCGACAGCTTGGGCGTCTTTCTCCGTGAGTCGGAACCGCAAGACCCGCTCTATAAACGGTTCGAGAGAATCCTCAACAGCGATTCCGCAACGCTTGTCAACCGTCGGCTCCTGCTCATCAATATGGAGCGGTGTCGGTGGCGCGTCGCCGATACCCCCTGGCGGCACGACAAGTACGTCATGGTCAACCTGCCGTCGCTCCACCTGATGGCTGTTGATGGTGCTGAGGTGCTGACAATGCGCATCGGCTGTGGATCGCTGAAGACGAAGACACCGCTACTCGCAAGCAGCATCAAGCGGTTGGATATTAATCCCCAGTGGATCATGCCGAGGAGCATCGTTAAGAAGAGCATTATCCCGCGACTTGGCAACAAGTGGTATTTCCATTCCCGTCATTATTTCATCCGTGACCGAGCCACCGGACAAGACATAGAGCCATGGAATGCCTCACCGGCTGCACTGCTCGATGGCTCCCAGTTGGCTATCCAGGAGGGTGGGGAAGGCAATGCCTTAGGCAGAATCATCTTCCGGTTCGACAACGATTTCTCTATCTATCTCCACGACACCTCGTCAAGGGATGTCTTCGGCCGCTCTGATCGTGATGTGAGTCATGGATGCATCAGAGTTGAGAAGCCTTTCGCCTTAGCTGCCTTCATTGTCGGTAAGAACGACAGTAAGACCATCGACCGGATTTGGTATTCCATTCATGCCGATGTCTCGCCCTTAGGTAAAGACAGAGACAAACTCACCGATGAAGAAAAGGCCGTTGCCGACACCTTAAATCGTAAACGCCTCATTGGGCGTGTGCCCGTGAAGCGCAGTGTGCCGGTATTCATCTGGTATTACACCCTCTTTCCCGGTGTAGACGGACGTCTGGAGACCTATCAGGACCTCTATGGTTATGATGAGGTGATATACAACCAGCTCAGGAACTATTTGTAAATCTTTATAAGCTATCGGTATTAACAGCGTGGCTGCGATTGACGACAAGAAATTAGTACGCCTATTGGCAAATCCGGTGACGCGCGAACGCGCCTTCACTGCCTTGGTAAACGAATATGGTGAGAGTCTGTATCATAAGATTCGTCATATCGTTCTTTACCATGATGATGCTGATGACGTATTGCAGAATACCTTTGTCAAGGCTTGGACCAATCTCGATACCTTCGAGGGCAAGTCCAAGCTCTCAACATGGCTCTATCGTATTGCTGTCAATGAGTCCATCGACTTTTTGAGAAGGAGTAAGAATACAGAGACCGTGGATGTCGATGATGCCAAGAGTGTGGCGGGCCAGCTTCTCTCTGATGAATATTTTGATGGCGATGCCGCTGATGCTCTCTTGCAGAAAGCCATTGCTGCCTTGCCCGATGTCCAGCGTGCCGTCTTCACGATGCGCTATTATGACGAGATGAAATATTCCGAGATGAGCAAGATATTGGGGACCTCAGAGGGAGCCTTGAAGGCAAGCTACCATATCGCTGTGAAAAAGATAAAAAGCATGATAGCTCCCGAATAACATTACATATAATATAACAAGAAAGCCTCGCTCTGCCAATCAGAGTGAGGCTTTCTTGGATATGTAGTGTCTGTGAGCCAGACTCACGTATTACACGAGATACTGGGAAGAAATGCTCTTGTTGTCAACGACACGGCGAATGGTCTCGGCGAAGAGCTTGGCCACGCTGAGCTGCTTGACTTTGGAGCAACGGTGTGTATAGGGGATGGAGTCGGTGAAGACAATCTCCTCTAAGGCAGAGTTCTGCACGCGCTCGGAAGCGGGACCACTCATCACACAGTGGGAAGCGCAGGCGCGCACGCTCTTGGCACCAGCCTCCAGCATGATGTTGGCAGCCTTAGTGATAGTACCGGCCGTGTCGACCATATCGTCGACGATGACAACATTCTTGTCTTTCACATCACCGATAATCTGCATGCTCTCCACGACATTGGCTCTTGCACGGGTCTTGTTGCAAAGCACCAGCGGGCAGCCAAGATACTTGGCATAGGTGTTGGCACGCTTTGAACCGCCGACATCAGGAGAAGCGATGACAAGGTCCTTCAGATGCAGGCTCTGCACATAGGGCAGCAGGATGTTGCTGGCGTAGAGATGGTCTACGGGGACATTGAAGAAGCCCTGGATCTGGTCAGCATGCAGGTCCATAGTGATAAGACGGTCGATACCGGCAACACTCAGCAGGTCAGCGACGAGCTTGGCGCCGATGCTCACACGGGGCTTGTCCTTACGGTCCTGACGGGCCCAGCCAAAGTAGGGGATAACAGCGATGATGTGACGGGCAGAAGCTCGCTTGGCGGCATCAATCATCAGCAACAGCTCCATGAGGTTGTCGGAGTTAGGGAAGGTGCTCTGAACAAGGAACACGTCGCGTCCGCGGATGGATTCCTCATAAGAAACGGCAAACTCACCGTCAGAGAACTTGGTGACCACGAGATTGCCTAACGGACAATTTAACTCCTGGCAGATCTTCTCTGCCAGATACCGGGTGTTGGTACCGGAGAACACTAAGAAAGAGTTCTTTTCTTCACTCATTGTTTTGTTTGTTATAATAGAAGTGTGTTGCAAAAGTATTAATTTTCCCGTATATCTGCAACAATTAAGAAAATAAAAATTATCTTTGCACAAAATTCTTGCGCTATGAAGGTAAATCTCGATACTTTTGAGGGTGTTCACCGCCCTGTTTACATCCTTGAGGAAGCCAGACTCAGACACAACCTGGAGCTGATATCAAGTGTTGCCAAGGCTGCCGACGTGGAAATCATCTTAGCATTCAAAGCCTTCGCTTTGTGGAAGACGTTTCCTATCTTTCGGGAGTATATTGCAGCCACTACGGCCAGCTCCCTCTATGAGGCGCGACTGGGACGCGAGGTCTTCGGAAGTCCTACCCACACCTTCTCACCGGCCTATACCGACTACGAGATTGATGACATCGCGCGCTGCTCCAGTCATCTGTCTTTCAACTCCTTGACACAGATGCAGCGCTATGCTTCGCGTGCAAAGGCTGCCAACCCGGAGATAAGCTTCGGACTGAGGGTCAACCCGCAGTATAGTGAGGTGGAGACACTGCTCTATAATCCCTGTGCACCGGGAACACGTTTCGGCGTGACGGCCGACAAACTGCCTGCCACGCTGCCCGACTGTATCGACGGCTTCCACTGTCATACGCTCTGTGAGAGTGGACCCGACGTCTTTGCCCGTACCTTGCAGCATATTGAGGAGAAGTTCTCGACGTGGTTCAAACAGTTGAAGTGGATAAACTTTGGCGGCGGACATCTAATGACGCGCAAGGATTACGACGTCAACGAGCTTATCGCCATCCTCCGCGCCTTCCACAGCCGTTATCCTTGGTTGCATGTCATCTTAGAACCTGGCAGCGCCTTTGGTTGGCAGACGGGACCGCTCGTCAGCCAGGTCATAGACATCGTTGAGGACAGCGGTATCCGTACCGCCATCCTCAACGTCAGTTTCACGTGCCATATGCCTGACTGCTTGGAGATGCCCTATAAGCCCGCAGTGAGATTTGCCAAGACCCTTGACGAGAACAAGGGCGACCACGTCTACAGATTTGGCGGCAACTCCTGTCTCAGTGGCGACTTCATGGGCTACTGGCAGTTTGACCATGAGTTGGAGGTGGGTGAGAACATCATCTTTGAGGATATGCTCCATTACACCACCGTCAAGACGATGATGTTCAATGGCATCACTCATCCTTCTATCGCTTTGGCTGCTCCTGACGGCGAGCTGACGATGCTCCGCGAATATACCTTTGAGGACTACAAGTCCAGAATGGACTGATCGGGGACTATCTTCCCCAAAGAAGATAGGTCCCATGCGTGGTGTGTTAAGCATCTCTATTTTTGTCGTTATAGCCTTTGGACAGCTTTTTTCTTCATTGTAATTATGTTGTGCGGTATATGTCAGCGATATCCGTGACAAATGCCAGCGATATCCGTGACAAATGCCAACGATATCCGTGACAAACGCCACGGATGTCCGTGGCAAATGCCGTGCATCATCAGAAGGGGGCGGGAAAGTGCCTTAGGGCATGCTTTTCCTATAAATAGGGTGTGTTTTTATTCAAATAGAGCGTGTTTTTACTTAAATATAATAAGGTGTAATGACAATATCGCAAAAATATTTCAAAAAAAAGTGGGCAAAAGTTTGTGGAATCGAAAAAAGGCAGTACCTTTGCACTCGCATTCAGGGGAATGCTTCTCACTACGAGAAAAGTTGCGGCAATAGCTCAGTTGGTAGAGCGCGACCTTGCCAAGGTCGAGGTCGCGGGT
>ERZ773276.467-NODE-467-length-45037-cov-20.008270_pt1 | contig 45037 bp, 35 predicted proteins | sample MGYA00511386_ERZ773276 | MGnify/ENA primary metagenome ERZ773276 (study PRJEB29015, sample SAMEA2737778) | human gut metagenome | biome: human gut; feature: human-associated habitat; material: faeces | place: China | collected 2012 ...
TAGAAGAGCTAGTGGCTATGCTTGGCGTATAGTGTCTCAAATGGAGGTTTCTTTAGTATAATCTAACGACAGAAATCAGTTCTGGCGTCGAACGCAATGTTGACATTTCTGCCAGCATAATTAAGAATGAGATCCTTAATCATTTTTATCTTTTACAATCCATTCTCCCTGTTTCCTACCGCCGACTCGCTTCAACAAGCCTTTTTCTTGAAGCCGTGCAATGGCATACTTCACACCATCTTCTGTAATGTCTCCCAAGGCTTTTGAAACTTCTAATCGTGTAGCCTGTGGATGTACTCTCAGATATTCCAAAATTTTCTTTTGGGTAGAATCTGTCTTCTTTTGGGTAGGCTCCAGTCTCTTTTGGGTAGTAAGTACTCCCTTTTGGGTAGAGACTTCGTTCTTTTGGGTAGTGTTTTTTCCCCTTTGAGTAGTAACTTTTCCCTTTTGGGCAGTCCTCCAAACTGTAACCTTGAATTGGTCAGCAGATTCTTGGTTGTCGAACACAATCGGCGTGTTCTCACGCATCACGCGAATAATCCCTGAGCCCAGTCCACGGTAAATCATGGTTCTTGCTGCCAGTTCTGCCATTAAAGGATTGCGCTGCCGGGAGACACCCAATTTAATGTCTTCCACCCTAAGTCCACCATACAGACAACCTGGATTAATAATCTCTACCCGGTTGGAGAAGATCAATAAGCGAATAGCTGCATGGTTAAGCAAGTCGAAATGCACCAAGGCATTCTGCAGCAGTTCCTCGAGTGCAACTTCGGATATTTCCAGAATGCCAGTCGAGTTGAAGTTCTGTCCTCTTTGCTCATGTCGTAAATAAGATTTGAGGAAAGCCATTCCCTCCTTGAACATCCTTGGAAGTGTTCCTGTAATATCGCGGCTGTCCAAGTAGTTGGTATCGCCTATATCATTTCCTTGAAAAGCAACGGCTTTTAGTACGACAGAATGCTCAAAGCGTTGTGGATCCCGACCGAAGAACAGTATACCGGCCCGTGTGACCTTTCCTTCGGCAGTCAAAATGCCCAAGGATTTTAACATGCTTTCCAAAGGCTGGTCAAAGTCTTCAATCTCACGACCATACACCCTCCTGAAGAAATCCCTTAAGTCAGCCATTTCCAAATCGTCAACGGTTGTGCCCTTTTCCGGATCTTCTTCCGGGTGATAATTTCCAGAAGACTGGAACAAACTGAGGATTTCCGCATTCTCGGTTATCCGTCGTTTGTCAGCCCCTTGCTTCACCCATATCTCACCTTGCAGATTCTTGTAGGGCTTGTTGCGTCCCTCTTCTATGGAACAGACGAGGACAGGCAGGACTGAGTTTGAAGGGAAGTTGCTGTAACTTCCCTTCAAACATTTGCGTATTGTATTCCGCAAACTTCTTCTTTATGTAGTCCAGCGACGCTTTCATGTCGTTCAGATGTTGTTAGGGTCATTTTTGAAGTTCTCAAACGCTTCTTGGTCTTGCGGGGTCAACAACGTTTCTCTTACCTTCTTGATATTGTAAATAATCGTCCACCGGCATACATCGTTGTCCTCTGTGTCATGACCTATGTTGTCAGAACTGTACACTATATCCGTCTGCTTGCCCTGCTCAGGTTCAAGGAAGTAGGGATATTGGTCATCCAGTTCCACTATTGCCTGACTGCCACTCATATCCTGTGAAAGACGGAAGTGGATGTATTTGTATTTCCGTATCTCAAAGGGGAAAATGCCATTGTTGTAGCTTGACAGGTTATAATATTTGTCAGGGTCAAGACCTGGGACACCAATAAAGTTACCCTTCTCGTCCTTTGAGAGATAGAGAGAGCATGTTGTCTCCTTTATATCTCGGCTCTCCTGTTTTTGCCAACCGGCGATGATACCGAAGAATGCGTCTGACTTGAGTGTGAGTTTTAGCACTTGCTCCTTAGGATAGTTGTCCAGTGCGGCCATTTTTAGTTGCTTTCGAGGCGCACGAAGCTTTCTCTTGGCGTTGACTGTAAACATACCGACCGTCATGTCGCGGTCGAGCATCAGCGACGGCCACCAGAAAGGCGTGTCGCGCCAACCTTGTGCGCTGCTGCCATTCTGTCGAAGTAGAGTCAACACTGGACGGTTAGTAGCCTTGGCACGTGCACGGTTGTTGATGACACCACTTTCAGGTGCGTCAATGAATCGTCCACGCTTGTCATAGATATTCTCACGCTCACGACCCATGTTGCGTCCAGTATAAACTTGGCAATAAACCATACCATCAGTATCAAACACACAATGGTCAAGAGCAGTTAGCATCTCATTCTCATCCCACTCATAGTCCACATTATTATATTGTTCGCCATAACGGAACGTGGAACTGATGAGATGGATTATCTTTACCGCCGTCTCATAGTCGAGCAAGAAGAATGGCTTGTCCTTTTTGTTCTCCTCGTTAGCAGCCTTGTAGCCAGGCACATTTACCAGAAGGTTGTCTATTTCCTTTACGGTGTCGGCAATCTCTGACGCGTCTCCCGTCTGGAAGCCACGTGGCAAAATACGCTGGAAAGGCTTCACCACCTTCACGTTGGCTGGCGTGTACTTGTTTGCTGCACTCGCCTTGATACGCTTGTCGTAGCCAATGACCATACTTGTAAAATCATCAGTCTGTACGCTCGTGCGATGGTGTTTCAAGTACTCATACATCATGTCGTCGATGTTGTTGATAGTCTTCAATACATCATATATTTCCTGTGTGGTGAAGAAGCGGGTGCAAGCCATGTCCTCTTTGTCACGGGCTCCATACATACGGGCATGTTGCAGCACCGTGTCCATTTGGAACTTCTTAGGGTCGCGGCCATAGAAGAAGCAGAGCATGTTGTCGATGGTAATGCCACGATCGAGAATGCTGCCACCGATGAAGATGTTGAGCGCTGTCTCCAGGCGAAGCTGGCCTTTCTCGTTGAGCATCGTCGCAACCTTGCCCGGTTCCTCAGAGTTGACAACATTCACGGTGTAGTCGTTATACTCCAAAATACGCTTCACTTCTGCCTCTACCTCGGCAAATGATGGGAACTTCTCCGAAATCAATTCATACTTGTTGCCAAGTTCGTTACTCTTTTTAAGGCTCTCGTATGCCTCACTCTCCAAGTCGAGGATGTGCAGGTCGGAGTTGCCTCTTGTGACAAAGGCATCCTTAATATCCTTGATGATACCGTCAATCAGGTCTGCCTGCCACTCATGGTCTTTCTTGGCTATCTCACAGTGGATAAGGCAGCTCGACTTATATTTGCGGTTTTCCTTGTTTCTGACTTGTATACTGCGGATAGCAGAGGAAAACAGATAGCTCACAACAGCCATATTCAGAGACCGCAGGTTCTCGGAGTGAGCTTTTGATTGCAGATAGAACTCATTGCGCGATGACAATATTTGTATGCAGAGTGGATCAACTGGCTGGAACAGACAACTGTACATAGAGTTTGGATCCTCGCTCAACTCGTAATACTGTTTACCACCTACATATCGGTTGTGGATTGGCACCAAACCAGTGTATCGTGGCAGCCACGGGGAGGCTTCCTCTCCTTCGCGCAGTTGTATAGTGCCGTCCGGTTGGAGGAATAGGGAGTAAGGTGTCGCCGTAATCTGCAAGTAGCGAATGTATTTCGGCAGATTCTCGAACTTCTCTATGTGTTCTGCGATGCGCAGCAAAGACAGTTCGCCCTTGCGCTGATAGTAGGCACGGCTGGCGAAGTCAGCCTCGTCGTCGCACACCAGCACTTTCTTGGCCCTCATCTGTCCGTTGCTCTCAAACAAGTCATTCAGATAGGTCAAGTTGGTGTTCTCTTTCTTCACTACGATGATGAACTTTCTCCGTGGGTCGCCAAGCTGATAGTCGCTTAATCCGCCACGTTTGTAGAGTTTCAGGATATCCCATATCTCTATCACCACTTTTTGGTTGTAGGTGTTATCGTCACGGAAAAAGCGGAACTCACTATTCAGGCGTTTCAACGTCTGTTCGGTCAGTGTGTTCGTTCCTTTGGTCATCACGACGGCGATATCAATACCACGGTCGAAGCACAGTCCCATGATGCTGAGGAAAGTGTCGGTTTTACCGCACTGCACCTTTCCAAGCAACAGACATGGCTGTGTCGCATTAGGCGCATTGCTCATCAGTTGGTCGGCCATCTCATGCACCACCTTGTCCTTCTCTGGTGTCATGAACTTGTTGTTTGCCGCCATCGTGCCGTAAATGAACTCATCGGAACTGATATCTGCCTCCTGCTCCAAACGTTGTCGCTCGGCTTCCACCCAGTCGGGAATGGGTTTGCCTTTCAGTTGAAGGAATTCAATGTAGTCCTTAACCTCGTCTATCGTATTGAATTGCTGTTCCATAGCGGATTACTTTATGAATTCGAAATAAGTGTTGTTCTCCACATCATTCTCAATGGATGACGGGGAGTTTACCTTGAATGATTGTTGGTACAACTTCCGTGCCTTCTCTGAATATCCTTGTTGTCTTGACATCTCATAGAAGCCAATGCGTGGCCGTTTTACAAATCCAGCATCAAGAAGCATGGGCATCATGCTCCCCACACCGATGTATAGGGCACGGCTGCTGCCATATTTCTCGCTAAGTTTACGTTGCAGCAGGTCGCGTGTCAGCAAAGGCTGTGCATGGAAATTTTTGCCAAGGATGCTGATGGTGTCGAAGGCGAAAGTGTATGCTCCACTCAGTAAGGCGACGAAAAGCAATGGTTGGTCTTCCTTGCGTTGCAGCATTCGCCTCACATCTTCCTTATGTTCCATCATATAGGGCAACAGCAGGTTGCGGTTGGTCAGACGGTTAAGCATCTTTACCGTCTTCACAGCCCTGTTCTTGCCAACATTCTCCGTCTCAGCCAGCTGATGGAAGTATTCGGAAGTAGCCTTGCCGTCAATCATGGCAAGCAATGCCAGCTCCAGTGTTGAAAACGAGATGCGGTTTTCTATTCCTATCGTTATCTTGCTCATTGTGGTTTTATGTTAATAAAGGGTATCACAACTTCCAAGAAGTGGCTCCCCCCGTGGGTTATTTCTCTTGTACCGGATGTGTCAAAGCAGAGGTTGTTGCGCATGGCAAGCCAGTGATCGTGGTTAAGCAGACTCAGGTCGGTGTTCTCATTGTAGAAACGCTGCTGCTCCATACTGTTATCGCCATATATCAGGTGACGCTTGCCACGACTGCCATCCTTATACAGAAACACCTTCTCTGCTTCGGTCATCCGTCGCCATCCTTCTGACAGTACACCGCCGTGGTCGGTAGTGAGAAATACATTATAACCTAGGCTGAGTATGGTCTTTATCTTCTCCGTCATGCGCGGACACCAGTTCCGGGTAAGTGCATGCAAGTCGCGGTAATCGGTGCTGGAGTGCATCTTCTTGTCCATCTCCACGGTAACGTATGCCAGCCGTCGGACTCCCTCATTGATGGCAAACTCATCGCTGTCGCTGATGTACTGCACAGACAGTCCGCTCAATCCTTCCCTCTGCCAATAGTCGCGCCACATACGGTTTTCTTCGGCGGTTGACTGTTTGTATTCCAACAGGGGTGTATCACCACGAAAGATGGCCTGGCGTGAGAGCATGGTAATCGTGGGCAGCCAGGCAAGAGTTGTCCCATCAATGATAGCAATACGAGTTTTACTCAGCTCTCCTTTGAGCAGCAGCCATTGCCAGTAGCTGAAACCATCTACCACAATTAGCGCAACCTTGTCAGCCCGGGTAAAATTATGGCTCAGATATGGCAATATGCCATTGACACTTTTGGGACTCAGCAGTGGGCTTGCATGAAGCTGGGCAAAGTAGTTCTGGTCTATCCAGTCTTGAAACCTCAAATTCACTTCTTCCACTGTGTCGTCGATGCCGTCATACGCTCCGCTTTCAATCGCTTCGTTCATGATGGTGCAGACGCTGTTCATCGTCTTGGCGGGCTTGTCCCAGTCAATGTCAATGATGGCAATCTGCCCGCGGTAATGCTCAGCCGATGTCATCCGTCGCTGAACGATTTCTGTAGTAATGTTGTTTACCAGCCATTCTCCTTCATCTATTCCTACTCGTTTGCCCTGGCATAGCAAGTACAGTCGTGCTACGACCTCATACGGCTGGCGGCGGAGCAAAGGTTTGTTAGCGAACAATGGCAGAAGATCGGTAACGGAAAAGGACGTAATATAAGCATCCTCGCGCATGTCAGGCAAAATACTGTCAGTATCTTCGCAGACATAAACATAGCGGCCTTCATGGTCATGCTTATAGGTCAACTCAAAATGTACGCGCAGTTGCAGGTTGCTGCCGGCAACAACCGTGATACGTTCCTGTTCTAAGAGCTTCTGGCGCACGACAGAGGAAGCAAGCAGCCCGCCGGGGTTGCTCACGATGGACAGCCGGGTATAAGAAACTGTCACCTTTTCCGCTATTTGTTGTATTAGTTCGTCGTGCATACTTTATTGTTGGTTCAATTCCATCTTTGCGTCGATGATCAAACGACCGTCAGCCAATTGCCAAACGACAGTCAGCCAATAGTCAAACGACCGTTTGACTTTCTTAATTGTGCTGATCTTGTCGAGGTGCTGGACGGGCATTTTGACATTGACATTTCGGCGTTAAACTTTGTTCAGTGCGATACCATAGAACTGGCTGATGGCTGCGTCACCGTCTCGTATGTCTTGCGGTATCTTGTCGCAGACTTGCAGGATGGTCTTGAAGTCCTTGTCGATATAGCACTGCTTGAAACCGGCAAGCAATGCCTCGGTACGGACGCATGGCAGCTTGCCCTTAGGCAGTTTAGCCACTGCGACATACTGCTTGAATATCTTGAGCAGTTCCTTGGTGCGCATCACATCCTTATCAGTCCCGTCGTGTACGTTTGGCTCGCGCCACCGCCCGTCGTCCATCTCAATGAAGTTCTCCTCCAGCAGCGTGCGCAGCTCGGGCAACACCTCGCCCTTGCGTACGCCGTAGATTGCCTTTAACCATTCGGGCTGTATCTCCTGATAGGTCTTTGGCGCATTGCGCAGTTGGTTGTGCAGCCACTGTATGCCGTTACTCTCGTTGCTCACCACGATGCCCAAATCATGGAATTCAGGCAGGGAGAGCTTCTTCTGCTTGTAGCGGACGGCATCCTCCGGCGTGAAGTACATGCCGTCAATCCGGGTGTAATGCCTTTCAAGCTCCTGCTGGAATGCACCTGCGTCGATGGGAATGGGATAGCCATGCAGCACGTAGTAAGAGATTACCTTGTCGTATATGATCTGCGGTGTGCGCTCCGCGACGGTGGTCATGCCCTCGCCCTTCGGCTTATAGACACTGAGGTGGCTTATGAGGTCGTCAACGAAATCCCACAGGCTTGCAGTGACATCAGTGTTGGCGGCGAATTTGTCAAGCAACCTTTGTGAGGGCTTGAAGCACGAGATGACAAGGTCTTGCTTAACGGCAGTGGTCGTCGTGACGGCTTTGAACGAACCTTGCTTCTTGTCGAGTGCCGACACACTTGCCACCACGAAGCCAGCACGCTGAAGGGCGTTTTGTATGAGATTCCATACTGCCGCACTTGTGTTGCTGAACTCCACCGTCATCCACTTGCCAGGCTTCAACACTCGGAAATATTCCGCAAAGCAACGCGTCATGGTGTCACGGTAGGTATCCGCAGTCTTTCCTTGTGCCGGATTCTCTATTGCCTCATCGCTGTTATTAGTGATAACGCGCAGCCACGGCTCAGGCAGTGAATTTAGCTCTGAATAGTTTATGTTTGCGCCAAAGGGAGGGTCAGTAAAAATGTAATCTACGCTGTTGTCCTTAATCTGCAAGTCATCGGCGGAACCGACATAGAGAGCATTAGGACGAACATTTGCAAGCATTTCCTCGGCACGAACCATTGCACCGAGTTTGTCATCGATTTGTTCAAGCACAGATGTTTCTGTAGGAATATTTGGGATGTAAAGTGTCCCTTTTAGATGGGCTCCATTCCATCCTCCACCGCCATGAAAGTAATAGCCAATTATTACCCTTTGCATTGATGCTGAGCGATGAATCATACCAGTGAACATAAACCTAAGTATGCTTGCCATTGGAGATGACTCTATCTTATGATGAAGTTTAGAAAGAGCTATAAGGTTGCGTTTAGTATAAAACTGATGAACATGGAAGATATGTCGTGTTTTCTTCGGCTGCTCTGTGTTGTATCCTTCCGGCAATTCATCTGTAGGGAAAAAATCGGTTATTTTTTCGTTTTCAATTCTTTTCAGGACTTCTAGGTCATATTCATTTGGAGCACGTTGGATTTTAGTTTTACCTGACTTGCCAACTACAATGACTGGAACTTGCTTAATGCGTTCCATAATCTTGTTAAGTGCCTCGTCATAGTATGTTTCGACAGCAGGATGAGCAGTCCGCTTGGTTTGTGAAGCACCACAATGAGGACATACGAATGTGTCTCGCATGCATTGGTTTTCGTTATCCACGACTTGATTCCAGAACACGTATTCTTGCCCACAATGCGGGCAAACCATGATATCACTCCACACCACGAAGCTTATTCTTCCGTTGGGTTGACCCTTTGAATCGGTGGTGGTGTACATCCATCCACATTCGTCGTCCATTTCTTTCTTTATACGTGCAACCTCACGCTTCAAGGCTTGGATGTCGAATGGCGTATTGTAGAAATAGGCAATGTTGGCAGCGTATGGTGACAGGTCGCCACAGATGGCATGGCGCTCGCCCCAATTAGGGCGTTTGCCAAAGTTCTTCTCCCATTCACCATTGATGCGGGAGGCAATGGCATCCGTACCTATGGAACACGAAGCAGCGGCAACACCCGTCATGCCAGTGCCAGCAAAGCCATCAAGCACGATGTCACCTGGCTGGGTATAGTAGAGGATATAGCGCATGATGGCTGGGTGTGGCACCTTAGTATGGTAGGTATGCGCAGTGTAAACAGGGTTGTTTTTCCCCTCCCTCACGTCACTCGCATACGGCTCCGCCACTTCCTTGTCTGCCTCGCGTTTCCCTTCCTTTACAAGACTCTGCTTCTCTTGCTCCCATTCAGCTATGAAGTCGTTGAGCCAGGGATTAGGGCATGCCGTATAATAAGGCGGGTCTGACAGACGGATGATATCATCATCGGAGCCTATGGGGAAACCTTCCACTTGGCGCAGCTGGGGCAGTCGCTTTCTCAGTTCCTCCCTGAACCACTCCCTGCGCTCGTCATCATTCTTGAAAGTGTGGCCCAGCACAGTAACAGGTATAGCCTTTTGTCCTTTCTGTTCGCTCCAAAACGTACCTTCCTCTATACGGTACATTTCTTGAGCGTCGAACAGAACACCTTGCCGTGGTATGCCACTATTGTTGTTCTTGCTCATTTTGTTTGTCTATCTTTTAATTCTATTTGAATATGATACGCACATTTCCGTCATTGTTTCCGTTGGTACGCTGATCGATGTATTTGCGGAATGCACGTATGGCATCGTCGGGTGTCATAGGCCGGTTGATTACCATGCGCAGGTCTTCGGCAGTGATGTTGACACGGCGTATGCCCTTGTGCAGTTTTGCCAATATCTGCACGAGCTGGCTGGCGTTGTCTGGGTCGAGTTCCTCGTCGCCGGCTTGGAAACGACGGACGAGTTGTTGGTCGGTTTCGTCAAGTGTGTCTATGTTTTTCGTCAGATTTGAGTCTTGAAAGAATGCCATTAGAGCATCATTGATGTTCTGCAAGATGGCGTTGAGCCGGTCACTCATCTCTTGCAACGACGGCAGTGACCGTTCGGCATAATTGGCTGGGTTAAAACCATCCATGTAAGGCGACCGACGAATTGCATCAATCGTTACGTTCGACTTCCGTGGCGTGATGACCGCCATATCTTCATTCCATTTTTCATACTCCGTCTTTGCCGAAAAGAGGTTGCTGCCTTCCCCGGCACTGAACACGTTGTCGCATATCCGTTTGGAATTGCTGTACTCGATGCTCTGCTTTTCACCATAGTCAACCGACGAGAGGTGCATGCGCTTGTATTCATCATAGTACCATTGGGCATAGTTGTCAATAATGCTATCCATCCTTGAGAGCAGAGACTCTGACTTCTGCGTGTTGTCAATGTCTTTTGCCACATCGGGAAGAAGATCTAATGCCGCCTGCACTTGCAGCTTCATTTCCCCATTAGGCATATACTCACGGGCTTGGTTCAGATAGCTGATGCGCGACTGGAAAGCCTCGGCAGTCTGCCTGACCTTTGCCACCTGCTCTATGTACTTTTTGACCTCAAACTGGTGGCGCAGGGCATCCACCGTCCATTCTGCGGGCAGATGGTTGAGTCGGCTCTTCGATGCAAAGTTAGGCACACGGTCGCAGAGTTTCCAAAGTGCTTGCAGGGCATTGCGCATGTGCAACACTTCCATGTTGTCCACAAGCACGGTGTCGCCCAACTTGATTTCTCCATTTAGGCTATGCATGGTGCTGAGAGCCTTGGCAGAGAGCTCTCTGGCTTTCACTACAAGGTCTTCGTATATAGCTTTGTCATCCAAGCGAGAAGTATAGTCCTTACCTGTAAGCCCCAGGAACAGTTCCTTTGCAACTGCGGTGTTGATACCCGTGGGCTTGTGTACACTGCGAAACTCGTAGAAGTTGTCCTGCGGCAGGTCGATGATTTCCTTGAGGTTGGCGGCGTTGATATTTTTACCCGGCAATTCTATCTCGATTTCACCGAGTGCCACCATTGCGGCAAGGACGATAAACTCAAGGTCAGCCTCTATGTCGTATTCACGCGTCAGCCATACACGTTCCCATCCGTTCCTGTCGAAGAACTGGTAGAGTATCTCGTCGCGGTTGAGGACCATGCCTGGACCTTTGTCCTCAAGTTTCTGCCTTATGATCTGGGCATAGATGCTACTCTCAGTGTTTAGCTGGTTGTCGTGGAGCAGGCCCAATCCGGCAAGTATCGCCTCACCCTCGCGATAAGGCTGGGTTGGGTTAGCAACCTTGGCGCGTGCGTTGCGTAGCGTGTTGGCACGGTTTTGTTCTGATAGTGGCTGTTTCAGCAACGTGAACTTGGGATAGTTGCGAAGCTTCTGACAGAAGTAGTCCTCAAGAAGCGTGGAGGCTATCTTGTCAATGACATCCATCTTGCGTTCGCCGTGCATCATGGCTGGGCTGATGGTCTGCAACTCGCCCTGATAGTAAACTTGTGTGCATTGGGTAAAATCACGCTGGAAGATTGGCTGCAACTGGATCTCATAGCGGCGTTTGTATTCCTCATAGTATCGCTTCTGCGAAGTGTCGGCACTGGAGGCCAACGCTTCGGCAGCAGCATAGAGAGCTATGAGGTCGCGCATCTCCTGACTCACCTTGTCGAAGCGGAAATAAACGCCATCCGCCTCGTCGCCAATCACGATGTCCTTCTTGTTGAAGATTGGCATGAGGTAGATGTAGTAATTCAGCTCCGGCTGTGTAGTGCTGCGCTGGTTGCGGTTACCCATGAACAAATAACCATTAAGGAACACCTTGTGGGATGACCACTGCAAGTGGTGTGGGTAGATGGGTGCGTCAGGCACATAGCGTTCGCTATCGATGGGCAGGGCGTGATATAGGTAGTTGAAGAAGTGGCTGTCCTTGTTGGCGTCGGTCATGGTCTCGGCGAAACTCTTGATTTTTTGTTCGTAGTTCACACCACCCTCAACACGCAGATGATACTCCTGGTTGCTGCTGTTATATACGAAGTAGGAACCGTCGGTGGCGGTAACGATTTGTCCGGCTATGGTGGCCACGCTGTCAATGAGAAATTCACGGTCGATGGCATCTGGCTCAAAGATGCACAGGTCATCGACGAGATTCTCCGCACTTGTGCCGTTGGTCTTGTCCAACGGTGCTTGCAGTATCTTTACCGCACAGGCGTTGGCTATGCGGTGAGCTATATGCGCACGGCTGGCGCGTCCACCCGTGAAATTGTCTTCTATCTTTTGATGGATTATACTTTCTATGCCATTGACAGTACGAATGTCGGCATTGGTCTGCATGGAGCTGGTGTTCAAGAAATCCCAGTAGCTGTCATAACAGATAAGGCCAGGCTTATTCTCAGGCACATCATCATTCATTATGTCTGTGAACTTCTTGGAAAGGTCACGCATGACCTGACGCTTGCTGTTAGTGAGCTTCACCTGCTGAAAGTTTTCGAAGAATGACGGATGTACAGGGAAAAGACTGACATAGTCTTCAAGGTTGGCATGCATGTCGGTGAAGAACGAGACGAACTTTTCCAAATGATGACGGATAAAGTTCTTTTGTTCCTCATTCTTGTGGAGCAATCTCTGCTGAACAACGAACTGCACGTCTTGACGGGTAATCTCTATCTGACGGTAGCGTTCATTGACTTTGTTGAGCATGTCAGCTACCCACTGAAATTCGGGTGCGTTGTAGATACGCTCTTGCACTCCTATTACCATACGGAACTTGCTATGGTCACACATTTGTCCTAGAACGCGTAACGCCTGCAAGTCGTTGCTGAGATTAGCACTGCCACTGCGTGTTTTCAGATAGTCCAACATCTCGTCAACGACAATCATCAGCCCATGATGCGGAAATTTCTCTTCGAAGTGTGCCATCATACGTTCGAGCTTGTCCCTGTACATATCTGGAGTGTCGTCATCCATTATGCTGTAGTTGATACCCCATGCCTTTAATGCCTTGTCTATCTGATAACAGATGATTCGCCACAATCCCTCGTCAGAAGCAATCTCAAAGCGGATGACTTTGTATTTCCCGGCAATGTTTGCCAGCACTTTGCGGGCGTTATCATTACTGACATATTGGAGGTAGTCCTTGTTCTCAGCTATAAGGGAAAACAATGACATCAGATGAGATTTACCCGTGCCGTAGTTTCCCACAATCTGAAGACCGTAGGTTTCATAACTTGCCGTATAGTCAAGGTTGCGACATAACTCTGGGATGATAGTCTTTTCGTAAGCCTCAGAGAATACGAATGTCCGTACCACGGACTTTCTGTAGTCATCGTCGTCTTGAAGGCGTTCAATCTTAATCACCTCGTTGATTGGCTCAAACTGTATGAGGTCTCTGTATTTCATATCATTTTCTTATTGCAGTGTCAGAAATGAAAGTCCGCTTAACGCTATGGTATAAGGGCTTTCGTTTGTTTGGAAATAGTATCTTTCTTTATTGTTGTCAACAATCCCATCTGATGTAATGATAAGGCACTGGTTTTTGCTGTTAGACTCGAAGATATTGTGGAGATCAAGCCTTAGGTCTGGCTCAAACAAGATGCCTATGTTTTCCAATGCTGTATATTTACCTATTGTCCCGCTTACATTTCCGCTTTGAAACACTTTGCTGATGATGGAAGAGTCCAGATGAAAATTCTGTTCATTTTTCTTGTCAAGCCATGATGCAATAACCCATCCGACATCGCTGTATGACAAATCGGGAATAACGTTCTGAGTGAAAACGATCCTGTTTCTCGTTTCCTCATCTATATACTGCTTTAATTGTTGTAACTGGCTCACCTTGTAGAATTTAAAAGGTCTTTTATGTCAACTTCCAAAAGATTGGAGATTTTGTTTAACGTATCAAGACTGGGCTGAATGGTGTTTGAGCACCATTTTGAGACAGTTGTAGGATCTTTGTCCAACTGTTCAGCAAGCCATCTGCCAGTTCTTTTTTGCTCTGCCAGTACTACTTTTAGCCGATTTATATCTTTAGGCATAGTCCAAATAATTAGTATTTCGTGCAAATATACTACATTTGTATGAATGCAACAAGGATTTAAGGAAAAACTTCTTAAAAAGTTTACTTATGCACCCGTCACGTTCAAATAATGTGTTATCATCGACAGAATCAGCATGTTTGAAATTGCGGAAATAAAAAGGAAATAAGGACATATATACTACTTTGAATAAAAAGTTGCATACTTGCCGATTATAATAACAACTTAAAGATAAGTACTTCTAAAATTCGGGTTCTGGGCACCACCTATCAAGAAAAGAAGCAATGCTAAAACGATGTCAAGAGAGCAATCAAGTGTGAACGCTCTCACAATATGTATTACCACCAAATTCCCATCTACCCAGGATTATGAATGAACACGAGCACCTAAGACAATGTGCTTAGGTGCTCGCAAGAAGAATAAACCGTTTATTTCTGATGTTTTCTATGCCATCTCTCCAAGGTCTTGGGATTTTTCTCCTTCATGTAATTGCCGAAGTCGATGGCTTCCTGCTGCTCTTTGGCTTGGGTCTCCATCTTCTCACGGTAGTCACTGGCCTTTGAGTAGCCCATTGCCGCGAGGATAGTAAAGCCGCCGATGACGATGCCAACAACTACGCTGCATGGAATCGCCCAATCGATGAAACTGCCCATACGCTTGAAGAAGAGGTCGAAACGCTCACGGTCGGCTATGCAGAACTCAGCCTTGACAGATTCGGGGATAGCTTCGAGCATCTTTTGGGGTGCCTCCGCTATCTTTGCGCTCATGACTTCCACAGCCTCCGTGTTCTTCTTGATGTTGTCGTTCAAGTCCTTGCGACCGTCGCGGTCGCTCAGATCGGCAAGACTTCCGTCCGGATGGACCATCAGACTGCTGAAGCTGTCGAGATAGTCGCTGATGGCACGGGAGTCCTGTGAGATGTTCTCGGCATCCTTCGTGATTGCATCCGTGTGGGTCAAGAAGTTCTCCAGATCCGTCTTGGTGATGGTGGCTGGATAAGAATCAACGCTTGCAGTCTCTTGACTGCTGTCATTTCCTGACTTCATCAGTCCCTCATTCAATATGTTTATGGCATTATTGGCTGTATGCAATATGTCCACAGACAATTGGGACCATCAGGGCTTTCTAAAATAATTGGAGCAGATTTAGGGGGTGCTGAATATTTTATGCGCTCTGCGCAATTTTACGCGATAGCGATTTTCGTCACGGGCAGACTTTGTCCCCCGTAGGGGGTGGCACCATAGCTCCATGAGGAGCTAAAGTCTGTACGTGACTATTTTCCAAAAACTTATTCTCGATTCAGGGTGACGCATTGACGAAGTCAGGACCGATATAAGTCCGACGGTGGCGTTTCTTCTGCTTGTTCTTGCACAAGCTGGAATACCGTATTTGAGGATTCTTCTTTTGCTGGATTACCATGCGACATCTCCTTGAATATTTCCTTGGCTCTTGTTATTGCATCTTGCTGTAAAGGAAGGAGACGAATGTAGAGCGCAGTCGCATGGCCGATTTCTTAGTGTAAGTCTCACCCTATATCTTGCTCAGCATCTTATTCATCTGTATACGAGTAAAACAACTGCATTGCAATGAATTTTTTAATCGATACTAAGCCATCTTTTCCTTCTGTCTCACAATAAGTTATCGTTGAATTTTTAATTGTGTCTGCATTGCAGTGTATTTTAAGATACATTGCAGTTCATACGAGTTTGGGTAAATATATCCTATTTTTGCAAAATGAAAGAAAAAATAACTTCAAAACAAGAGATTGTAAAAATGCAACAGAAGAGAGCTGAACTACAAAAGGAAGCTAAAAAAACAAAGCGTGAAGTCATTGTACCTCGGATGAAAGACATCGTCTTTTGTTCACCGGAAGGATTTCTATCCCCGGATGAGGATGTGATAAAGGCCCTTTCCGATAGAAGTGGTATAGACGAAAGGCTGATCCGCAAAATTTTGAATGGAAATGTGGATTTCAAAATAAGTTACCTGAACCGCATAGCGGAAGGACTTGACCTTGTATACATTCTCGTACCCGTCGTTAAATCGTCTGGTCTCAGAAGAAGAATTGCTTACTTTGGCAAGATGGTTGGTCATATCTGGCAGATACCCAGTAAAAAGACAGCCGAAGCAATGCCCTATCTTTTCAGAGAGTTTTCTGCAATAAAAGATGTTTCAAGGGAAGTCTTCACCACAATCTATGAACTCATACAGGTCGCTTCAGGCGCAATCAAAGGTGGAGGTAAAGACGCAAAGCTCATTGAGATATTGAAGAAATGTATCGATGAGATAGCAAACCTTGTGCATGAAGAAGCGGACGATAGCTAACAGCCACAGGCGACGGTACGCCAATACAAATTTGAGAGACTAATAGACATCCCTTATATGGTGTGTCAATTATATTATAGACTAAAATTAATCTTGAACAAAAGAAAAGGATGAGACGGTACTTAGAAAAAATCGCCATGCAGTACGGGTTAATGGCCCAACAGATTCAGTCGATTGATTTCGACTTGCTTGAAAAGACAATCAATGAGTATTATGCCAAAGCGCACGCTTTCTATCTGAAATCCGTCAAAGACAGCCAATTGGACTACGGCATTTATCACAACATCTTCTTTGTGCTGACGGAGATGGTGGAAGCGAGAGGATGTATCAAGGATGACCTGATAAGCAGATTTTCATACGGTATTGTCAAGCATTCCCTTACCAACAAGGCAGAATTGGTCCGTGAGTACTTCGAGAAGAATCCTGTGGGATGCTACTGTCCGCTGCTGAAACAGATACTGGGAAGCAAGTATGTCGCTCAAAATTCAGAAACCTCAAAAGAACAAAAGGGAAACAAGCGTCATACCATTCTGACTAATGATCAGAAACATAAGTTCACAGATACGCTGAACGATGTCGAACAGATGAAGGTTCCCAAGATGACGCTCATCAAGACCTCCATGCCAAAGGAGATCATGGCATCCATAGCGAGCTTTGCCAATCAGATTAGGCTGTTCAGCAAAGATATCAGCACTGATGAAGTGAGGGCTTTTCTTTACAACGAGGAGTGCGCTCGTCTCAGAATGAACCAGAACAACCTCGTTGCTTTCTTCCTGTACCAGCTCTCAAAACAATCTCTCATCAAAGCTGAGTGGGCTAATATTATCGCCTGTAACGGGCTGTTGATAAGCTCTTCAGGCAACATCGTCACTGAAGCACATAACCTTACCGTTCCAGCCTGCAAGATAGCCAACAAGCCTCTTGAAGCTCTCAAGGATAAGGAAAGATTGATTTACGATTTCGTCAAAAACTTGAAATTTTGATTGATAATGATTGACAATGATTGATAATCGGTCCATTGTCAACCATTTTATTTGTATGCTTTCATTTTTCTTTCTATTTTTGCGACGGCTATCAAAGTGATAGCTGTCGAACTGTTTCTGTAATAAACTTGCTAAACATTCGACATTTATGTTATAAATTACAAGAAAGAAAAGAAAAACGATGAACGCTCAATTAGTTGAACGACTGGAGAAGATGCACCGAATGCTGGCCAAGACGCACGAAGAAGTCAAGGTGCTGAGAATTGAGGTTAACACGTTACACCAAGCCTTGTCATCAGGGGATGACATTCCACCACCAATGGATAACAAGCAGTCGCCCATGGAGGAAGAGCTGAGCATTTTGTCAGCCAAGAACATTAAGGTTGGAAGCAAAGAGCTGCTGAGAATACTGCAAATCTCAGAGACCACACTGAAGCGATGGAGAAAGAACAGCGAACTGCCTTTCGAGTATTTGTCCCGCAACCATGTTGTCTATCCACTGGTGAAAATCTATGAGGGCATCTGGAGTGGACAGATGACTTGTAAAGGTCTGGATAGAATTAAGACACTGGAGAGAATACTCATGTATTCAAGCAATGCGTCCATGTTGTCTTTTGACGAATAATCATGCTACTTATTCAATATGGACTACAAAATTCAGATTCTGAACAAAACACGTCAAGGATTGGATGTGTTTCACCACTACATAGCCTTCAAGTTCTCGCCGGACAAGAAGTTCAAGAATCCGTTATATCATGACACAAAGGCTTCATGCTATATTCATCTGAGCAAGAAGACGGGAATCTACATGATGAAGGACTTCGGAGATATGGAATACTCTGGAGACTGTTTCTGGTTCGTGGCGAGGCTGCTGAATCTGGACATGAAAAATGATTTCGTCCAGATACTCCGTCGTATCAACGATGACATGGGACTCGGAGTATTCTTCGATCCCACACAATCATATAATAGCGGGCAGAGGCATGGGATTACACTGTCCCGCCCTGTTATCAGGGAGCAGCAAGAACTTTCTGACAAGCAGCAGGACGTCCAGCCGCAGCCTAATATAACGGTGTCCTATAAGGAGTTCAGCGAGAATGAACTTCTTTATTGGCACCGGTACGGCATTACGCAAGACGTGCTGAAAAGGTTTAAGGTGCGCAGCGCGCGGTTTCTGACCGGCATCTCCAAAGAGGGAAAGGAGTATAAGATCTCTTCCCGTGTAGCTGAGCCGATGTTCGTATATCACACCATTGATGAAGCGGTGAAAGTGTACATGCCGAAGAGCAAGCTGCGGTTCATGTATGCGCACCGACCGAGCGGTGAGTATGTTTATGGACTGGAGCATCTGCCGGCGCGTGGACATATGGTGTTCATTACAGGCGGAGAGAAGGATGTCATGTCGCTCGCGGCACATGGCTTCGACGCTGTGTGCTTCAACAGCGAGACTGCAGTGCCGCCAATCAACATCATTGAGAATCTTCACCGTCGTTTCAAGCATATTGTTCTGCTCTATGACACGGACAAGACCGGAAAGGAGAGTGCGGCAAGGATTGAACAGTCGCTGAAACAATATGGTGTGAAGCGGTTGGAGTTGCCACTGTCGGGGACAAAGAGTGAGAAGGATATTTCTGATTTCTTTGCCCTGGGGCATACTGCAAAGGAGCTGGAAGATCTCATCAGTAATCTCATTCACAACCTCTACCGCAAGAGCTCGGTCATCTTCAAGTCCTGCGAGCTGGACTATAAGAATCCGCCTGCCAAGTCCTCGTCTGTTGTCGAGGTCAATGATGTGCCCGTCGGAACCTGTGACAACCTTTTTTGTCTCACCGGAGGTGAAGGCGTGGGAAAGAGCAACTTCGTTGCAGCCATCATCTCCGGTACCATAGCAGAGAGTGCGCTGGATTCCGATCGCACACTGGGTCTTACCATCATCCCGAATCCGTCGGGTAGGGCCGTTATCCTCTTTGACACGGAACAATCTGAGCATCAGCTTTACAAGAATGTTCATAAGGCTATAAAGAGGGCTTATCTCGATGACAAGCCGGACTTTTTCCATGCCTATCATCTCTCGGAGCAGTCTCGTAAGGAGCGGCTGGACATCATCCGCACGTCTCTCGACATGAACTTCCATGAGCATCATGGCATCCAGTTGGTCGTCATAGACGGTGTGGCGGATTTGGTGCGCTCGGCCAACGATGAACTGGAGAGTGTGGATGTTGTCGATGAACTGTACCGTCTTGCAGGTTTCTATCACTGCTGCATAGTCTGTGTGCTGCATTTCGTACCTAACGGTGTGAAGCTCAGAGGTCATATAGGCTCCGAATTGCAGCGTAAGGCTGCGGGCATTCTCTCCATTGAGAAGGACACCAATCCTACATACTCGGTTGTCAAGTGCATCAAAGTGCGCGACGGCAGTCCGCTGGACATCCCGATGATGTCTTTCGGGTGGGACAAGAAAGAGGATATGTTTGTCTATATGGGGACTAAGTCCAAGGAGGACAAGGAAAAGCAGAAAACAGCTGACCTCAGAAATCTTGCTGTCAGTATCTATGAAAAGGTGGACAAGCTGCCCTATGGAGATATGGTGAAGGCTATTGTAAACGCTATGGAGGTGCAGCCCAGGACTGCCAAGGAGTATATCCGTTACATGAGGGAAAAAGCAATCATAGAGCAACTGGCTGACCAATCCTACCAGCTCAAGATGTCTTGAGCCGGGACAGAGGGCACAGGCAGTGCGGTTACTTGCGCTGCCTGGCGACCTTCTTCTTTCTGCCAATAGCGTCAGCAATGGTGAAGTAAGTCCACAGAATGGGAATCAACAGAATCCATAAGATAAGCTTCAAGACAAAGACAGCGACGGCGAGGATGAGAACGTAAAGGAAGAAGAGTGCGAACATGATGACATCTTTTTGAGGGTGAATAATTATGTTGTTTAACTCTTTAATACTATGCAAATATACGAATAATTTTCGATATACGCAACTTTTTGAGCCGTTATTTTCAATAAATATGCAATAATTTTCTATCTGTCCGAGCGACAAAAACACGATTATTATGAGTACAAAAACCGCTCCAAACAGTCAGAAAGCTATTCTGACATTCAATGTGTTCTTCAGAGAGGACACGACTACTCTGTCATTCCTCCCGAGTATCGTATCAAAGGATCCCTGCCACTGGGCTGTCTTCCGCAGTGTCTTCGCCGGACGGAAGGACTGTAAGCTGACCATCGTGGACAAGTCGGTAGAGACGCCTTTCCACTGCTTGCTTGTAGCACTGTTCTGCAAGCAGTTGGAGAGGGAGCTGCAAACTACGATGGAAGGCATCACGCTGATTCTGTCACCGCTGCACAAGGAGCATCCCCGTGGTACCAACACGACCAACATGCCTTTTGATACGACAACGCATCGAAATGAGTTTCTGCAACAGTGCTTCGACAGGGTTATGGGGCGGCAAATGAAGATTGCGACGAAACGCAACCCGATACTCTGTAGGGACATAAAGATCTCTTCGGGCGAGTATGTGCTCTATCTTCGTTTTGAGGGAGGAATGGCAAACGGATGGCAGGCGGATGACAATTATGTTTCTCGGCTGTCACCCCAAGAGCTGCTTTCATTTGCTGACAACAACGTGAAGTGCAAGAACATTTTCACGCATGGATATAGTCAGAACGGTGTCTTTCTTAATATAGATTTCTTGACAAAATATCACATGCTCAATCTGTAATTCAATTACCTGAGACTCGGAGGGTGACTCGAAATGGGTATTACCTCCCGAGTCCTAACCTCCTATAAAATGATAAAAGTAATCACATGATAAAGGTTATCATGGTAATCATGGTTATCACGAGGTAAAGGTAATCATACTTATCACGGTTATCACGTGATAAAGGTCATCATGCTTATCACAGTTATCACGAGATAAAGGTTATCATACTTATCACGCTTATCACATGATAAAGGTTATCATGCTTATCACGGTTATCACGTGATAAAGGTTGTCATGGTTATCATATGATAAAGGTAATCACATGATAAAAGTAATCATTCGCATAGTTTGAGCCAGTAAAATACTGAATCCGCGAGTAACTGATGAAAACCATCTTACACAAGTTTTATAGATGAAATGACATATCCGTTTGAAAACCAACATACGAACCTAATCATTTGGCTTTGCCACCGCCACGGCAGTCCATTGGGAGTAGCAAGTTGTGACTTTGTGTCCACAACACCGGCTAAGGCCGTTGTTGCGCCAAAAGTCTCACTTGCCTGCTGGAGCAGGAGGAAAATGAGGTCGCAACTCCCAATTTTATCATTTGAAATTCAATCAGCATGAAAGAAGGAAGAACTATCATCTTCAAGGTCAGACTGACACAGGAAGAGCTGCAGCTCTTCCAAAAGAAGGCAGGAAGCTATGGCGGCAACGCCAGTGCTATGGTACGGGATGCCGTTAGGCTCTTGGACGACAAGGGAGTGAGAGGACAAGTCAAGTCAATGAACACGCTGATTTCTTTTTACAAAACATTTCAGCAGCAACTCTCCTGGTTAGGCGGTAACTTCAACCAAAGTATGCACCGGGCCAATGAGCTGGCTATCGCTGGAGAACTGTCGCCCGACTATTTCTCCAGCGTTCTGTTGCCCAAAACGAAAGAGGCTATCTCCGTCATTCGTCAGCTGAAGAGTGAGCTTGATAAAGTCCATTCCCAAATTGAAAACAAGCAATGATCATCACCATTCTTCCGTCATCCACTACTTTCCATGCCATCGCCTATAATGAGAAAAAGGTCGAGAAAGGTCAGGCTTCGCTGATAGAGGCTGCGAACATTGGACTCCGGCACGAAGCTTATACTGCTGACAATCTTCGTGAGTATTTCGAGTTGTACTCTGCCCGTAACACTCGAATACAGAATACCCAGTTCCATGTGGCAGTCAGCTGCAAGGGAAATGAATACTCGTATGAGCAACTGCTTGACATCGCTCACTGCTACCTCAAGGAGATGGGTTATGCGGAGGAGGGGCAACCGCTTTTGGTCTATGCTCATTGTGACACGCCGAACAATCATATCCATATCATCACCAGCCGTGTGGCACCTGATGGACATCGCATCTCAGACAAGTTTGAGAAGAAGCGCAGCCGTGAAGTTTGCGAGCGCATCATGCAGCAATATCATTCACAACGAGCAGGACAGAACATAGATGGTCAGCAGACAACAGCTGAAACAACAAATGCCGATGCCTGGAACGAGGCTCTTACCTATCGTTATACTTCCAAGGCTCAGTTCTATGCCATCCTTGAGAGTATGGGCTACGACTGCAAGGAGGATGAGCAGGATTATTCCGTCAACTTCTACAAGAATAACACGTGCCAAGGCAAACTGTCTCTTCAAGAGATTCTTCGTCATGCTATTAAAGAAAACCGTCCCGAAAACAGACGGCGCCAGCAGCTGCGTGCCATCCTGCAAAAGTACCGCAACCTATCTGCCAACAAGGAAGAACTTGCAGCTCACATGAAGCGTAAGTTTGGCATCAGCCTTGTCTTTGTCGGTAAGGCGGACACGCCTTATGGTTATATCGTTGTTGACCACAAAAACAAAACTGTCTTCAAAGGCGGTGAGTTTCTCAGCATCAAGGAACTGCTCCAGTTCGAGGATGCCGCCACACGGTTTGCCAAGATTGAAAAGACCATTGACGAGCTGCTTGCCGACAATCCTAAGCTCGCCACGGCAGACATTAACCGCATACTCTATCGGCAGTTTGGTACACGTATCCATAGAGGAACAGTGTCGTGGAACGGTGAGACCATCAACCTGCGCGAGTCAGTCGTCCGTCAACTCCATGACAATTACTTGGAGTCGAAAGGAATTGTCAAGCAGATCAGCACTCATCACCTCAAGACAGAACATCCGCGCCATGCTTCTTTCGCTGGCTCCAGTCCTGCAATCAGTAATGTTGCAGACAGTCAGGCTGGTTCCAAGGATGCCAATCGTGAAAAAGAGGTCGGGCATGGCATGAACGTGAATGATGTGGACGACGAACAGAGCCAGCAGGCGAGATGGAGGAGATAAATAGATTATCGATGGAGGTATTTGTAGAAGGCCAATATCTCATCGGAATATCGCAGACGCTTCAGTGCTGATTTTAGAAAGGCTTTCACTCGGCGTTCTCTGTCAAAAAGAGCTATGAGTTCATTCAAGGAATGTCGACGTTGTCCGCCACCAAAGTATAAGCGCAATAAGTCTCGTTCTTCTGGTAGAACCCTGTCTAGCATGTCGCTAACCTGCTTGTTCAACTCATTAAGGTGAGTCAAAGCATCAGCCTGCACCCAGGGACGCTCATCTATTTCATCCAGTCTCTCTACGAAGAAGTTATCCCACAAGTCATTGACCTGTGTATATTCGTTTTCCTCGTCGTAGAGGTAATTGTCAATCGTCTCGTGGTAACTCATTTCTCAGCGCAGTATTAATTCGATGGGGCTATGGTCAGATCCTTTTACATCATTCAGTATTAAAGACTGTCCGACCCTGTCTTTTAAGTCATCAGAAACAAGAAAATAGTCAAGACGAAGACCTCTTCCATGCCGAATAAAGTCTTTTCGATATGACAGCCACGAATATCTGCCACCGCAATTAGGGTGCAAATATCTGAATGTATCAATAAAGCCAGCGCTGAGTAACTCTTCCATTTTGGCACGCTCTCCATCAGTATATCCAACCTGACTCTTTGAATGATTATCTTCATCCCAGCAATCAATTGGCCCTCGACTTACGTTGAAATCACCGCAAACGATAACAGGCTTCTTCCTAAGACTAATGACGTAGTTTCTTACATCGTCTTCCCATTTCATGCGGCGAGTCTCGTAGTCGCGTAGTCCTAATTTCTTGCCATTTCCGTCAGTAAACATTACAGGCGAATAGACTGTTACAAGAAAGAAGTCGGGATATTCTGCTGTTATCATCCTCCCCATGTCGTCGTATTCGGACCCCATTTTGCAATTGATATTCAAAGGCTCCTCTTTCGAGAGAATTGCTACTCCCGAAGTTCCTCTGTAATAGGTTGGAACATGCTGATAAAAATGGTACTCTCCAAAATCTACATCTTCTATTTGTTCTTCAGTTGCCTTTACCTCTTGAACACAAACTATGTCAGCATCCAAGTCCTTTATAGTACCAAGGAATCCATTCTTGATGCACGCCCTTAATCCATTTATATTCCAAGATAGTAATTTCATGAGATTTTATATTTATTTTTCAAAGTGGACTACTACTATTAGTACTAACGCTGCATGTATCATTATTCAGACAGAAGTTCCACAACAAGAGAGTATTAAGAACTATGCCAAATATATAAGGGGATGTTCAATTATTTAAGCTTTTGTCAGCTCCTACAATATCGTTTAACTATTCCTGAGCAATTTTTATATTTTCGCGATCTTCGTATATGACTTTGACTCGTACGGTTTTATCAATTTGAACGACAATATGCCCGCCTCTTGCCAAGAAAAATGAAATGTATCTGCATTTGTCTATTGCAACAGCTTTCATCTCATACCCATCTCCATCATCATATGGAGATACGAAAAATTCATAATCCTTATCTATCGGATATTCCTCAGAATATAATTCTACCTTTTTCGAATAATCAGATCTCAAATCATACCATTGGGTTTTCTTTGGAAAAAGAATGATTACTTTGCATACGACATTACTTTTAATAGTGCTCAATACGTACAAAGAAACTTCTTCTCCTTTAAATTTTCCAATAAAATTATGTATAGAATGAAACGAATCTATATACTTAAACCCTCTTGTTTCTAGACTATCCTTAAAGTTGTCATATTTCCCATTTAATTCCAATCCCAAAAATTTTATGTGATTAGCAGAATTTATGTTTACATTAAATGATAACAAGATATAGATAAAAATAGTATTCGTTTCATGTGTTCTATATAATTCAAGTAAGGACACTTTTATAGCATCCTTACTTTTTGTCTTTTTATAGTCTTTCTGTCTTCAATAATTCCGGATGATCGTAGGTATAATATACCTTGAATACAAAAGTATATTCATTGACTACGTCTTTTACTTGTATTGGCAACATCAACCTTATTTCGCCAGCTTCTTTTCCTTGATACTTCTCGGGGAGCATTGAACGTGTTTTCCAACCATTTCCAATTGTCGAATAGCCGACCGTTACGCCTTCGTCATAATAGACATTGGAAGTAGGTACTGCAATATCGTCAATCTTTGCACCTCTTATTATAGTTGTAGCTGGTTGATCTCCTTCTCTTTCTGAATATTTGACACCAACATGCATTATCTTAGAAGTTGATCCATCAAGTCCTACAAATGCAGCTTCGTTCCAGATAAGTTTCAACGAATGTTTGGAAACATTCTTTAGAATGAAATTAAACTGAGTGTCAGAACCAAATATCGTTATATCGATAGTACTATCATTATAAGAATATTTGTCAACGCCCTCGTCTTGAATCGTCTTGGTTTCACCGTATCTGTCGGTAGCATCTTCTGGCTTCTCAACTTTCATCAATGATAGTTTATACCTACCAGTTAAGGCTTTTGCAAAAGGATCAGTCTGTCTTTCAGAATATGGGCATGAAACGATGTCTCCTGTTCTCATGTTCCTTACTTTGATGCTTGGAACTGCAGTAGGAGAATCTTTCTTATAGCCCATGAACACATCGACTACCTCGTATTTGTCCTTTACCATGTCATTCTCAACAGTTTCACCCATATGCTCCTTCTTATAGGCTTCGAAAGGTTCGGTGAGTACTATAGGCATGAAACCAATCAATGGCCATTTCTTTACTCCTCCCCAAAATCCCACTTTAACGGTGACCTCTTCGTAACCTTTGAATTTAATTTTGGTCTTACCGCCGACTTCTGTTGCTTCGATAGTTACCTCCTTGTTAGGCTTCTTGTTGATCTCTACATCCTTAACGGTCACTTTCTTGACAGCAAAAGTTTTACCTGCATATTCATCAGAGTACTTGAAACCTGATTTGTCCCAAGTCTCCAATGTTCCATAGGCAGGACGCACTAAGAATGTCTGTCCTACATATTGCTGGTAGGCACTTGCATCACTTTCTTGCTTGAAACCAAAGTTACCATTGGTATCTACTGCTTTTGCTGCTACTATGTTCAGCAGCATTAACATAAAGATAAATACTTTCTTCATACGTAATTACTATTTTATTGAATTGTATACTTTAGTAAATCCAGCGAGGCTGATTTTTCTACTAATTGTTTGCTCAGAAATCTTATCATAATACTGGAACGTTATATAGTTTGCCTTTTTGAGTTGTTCCGGTTCACAGGCAACGTAGAAATAGCTGAAGAAGCCATTAGTGTCAATTTTCCCATCACCAGCATAACCATCGTATGAAATAGTCATATCATCTAATTTGAACTCCTCATAATCGTCGCCAGAATTAATGAGTCTACAGTAGATTGTACCTGTATAATCATCTATCTTGCCATCATTATAGACGGCAGCATTCCAGCAGGTATCAAAGTAGGTCAGTCCTTTATAGTCCCTTATAACTTTTAAATTCTCATCGTTTACGAAATAGATGGCATCTATTAGACCTCTTGAGTAATGACTGATAAGATATTCCTTTTCCATTGTATAGTCATCTGTCTTACTCTCCAATTTCCAATAGCCTTGAGCGTTTAAGGCCATTGAAAAAGTTGCCAGTATAATTGCAGAAAATAGTCTTTTAATCATTGCAGTCATAATTATTAGTCCTTAATCAATGGCTCAATAATTCGCAGAGCTGCCTCATGCTTCCTTACTTGTTTCATGTGATTACCAGCCAATCCACGTTGTAGGTTATTCCGCAAATCATTATACTTGACATGTATAGCAATGCTATTTTCCGATAGGGCTATTCCTTTGATGTATTCTTCATATGTTGTCTTGCCCTTGTCATGAGTAAGAAGTCTTAAAGCGTTAATGACATCTTGATCAACACCCTTTTTGCGAAGATCTGATAATGTCAATTCAGAATCCTCAATGACATCGTGCAAAAAGCCAGTTATGACTTCTTCACGATTTGTTCCTGCGAGGCCTACAGCTAAAGGGTGGAGGATTTCGGGCTTGCCGTCTAAATCCTTCTGTCCTTCATGAGCTTCTATCGTTATTCTTATAACATCTTCTATACTTATCATAGACATGTCGCTTTAAGTAACACTGCAAATATAGACAAAAAATCTTTTACTTCAAACAATTACCCCGTCCATTTTTGTCCATTCGATTTGAATATTAGTCTATAAGCATTTCTGATATTTCACCATGTGTGCGGTAATTTCCAATATTTTTACCACGGATGACTTTGTCGGCTTCTATAATATTGCCTACTTGAAGACTGTTCACAAACAAGATATCGTTGACTTTCAAACTGCTATTTTCAGCTTTCTCCACTCGTAGTACCTTCTGATTGTCATATTCAGTAACTACGAATGTAACGATTCTGTCAAGATACTTAACATGAATCTTTGTCCCAGTAGTTTGCTGTGCTATTAGGACTTTGTCTGTGTCAAAATTCCAATCACTATCAAGGTTTTTTGAGATAGAATATTCCTTCCAGTCGCTATAGCCAAGATATAAAGCAAGGGTATTTAAGGTATATTGGCTGGTCTTACGGTCATCATCTATATAGCCGAAAAGCCTCTTTATGGTGGTGAGTCCGATAGTACGCCCAGTCTCTTTGCCGATTTCATCTGTAAGAGCATTAAAATCAGCAGATTTGTCAAACATTAAATTCGACTTTTCCTTGATGTCCTTGATGATGTCTTGACTTAATATCATATTAAATTGCGACTTTTATAAATGAATAGTTATCTGATGCGTTGCTGGATTTGGCATCCAGCGTTTCTTTTAAAGCTGAATTATACTTCAGAGCCCATTGTATATCCATTTCCTTATGGAAACCATCCGTGCAAAGTACGATCGTTTCACCCTTACTGATGGGTATAACTTCCACAGGTATCTCCTCCAAGTCGTCATTGCCCATTATACATTTGGTTACTATACCTGCATATTTATCAATAACAGATGCACTTAATGTTTTTTCGTCTTAATCTCATTAAGCAAAGAATGGTCTTCGGTCTTGAAAATCATATCATCCCCATTGAATAGATAAACACGGCTGTCTCCAAGCCATGTGATATATAATTCACAACCTATTATCATTGCTACAGATACCACTGTACCCATTTTACGGACATTCAAGGACAGACGTTTCTGCATTAATGCTTCATTAGCCCCTTTGATAGCGTTTTCCAACAAGGTACGAGGTTCATACTTATCAATATTTGCTTCAACAAAGGAAACAATTGCATCACCAACAACATGAGAAGCTACATCTCCATAAGAATAACCTCCCATGCCATCGGCAACTATAAATATGCTGTCACCAGAGGGGAGAACCTTATAGACTGTATAGTCTTGGTTCTCCTTCCTTTGGCCTTTGTTTGTATATTGGTATATCTCCATTCAGTTATTTGTTAACGGCTGAAATTGTATCACCACCATGTTTGGTTGCACGTGGACGAATACTTATCTTTATCGGACGCATCGTTACGGTTTTGTCCGTAGCTTTGCTTGCCCAGACAAGTGCCTCGCCAGAGCCGAGTTGGGCCATCTCAGTAGCAGTCAATGTTTGCAGCGGCGTAATGGCTTTCTGCACATGCTTGACCCAGGCTGGTGAGCTGAACCTATGCAAGACGACGATAGAACTCAATTCTATGATTTCCGTAGGCAGGCTCATCGGATCTTGGCTGGCAATCATGATTGACACGCCCTTATGTCGCATTTCTCTAATCGCAGTCGTAATGGAGTCCACAAGGTCCTTATTGTTCATGTACTTGTGTGCCTCGTCAAAGACAATAAACTTGTTGAACTTCTGTCCATTTACAGCTTTTGCATTAGAGAATATGTTCAGCATAACTACGAACAAGCCCAATGCTTCGTCCTTCTCTATGAATTCATCACGTAAGTCCACGATAATCAACCGCCCAGGCTTCATAAACTGCTGGAGTTTTACGCCATCTGTGATGTAGTCAGAGGCAAAATCGAGTTTTTGCGTTGCCAATGTCCTTTGAGATGTTGACATGTATGGGCTGTCCTCAACACCTTTTCGGATGTTTTCCAGTGACATATTATTTCTACAGCCCTTCATAATCTGTTTCAACTCCTTGATATACGTGGAGTCATTACCCATTGCACCTAGCAGGAACATCCATTCCTTTACGCCGAGCTCTGAAGAATCGAAACCGATGCGATGAATCTCCAAGTCTGGGTATTCAGCCTTACGGGTCTCTACCTGACTTTCTGGAGCTAACAGCACCACATCCTTTATGCTTCCTGGTTCTGCTCCGTATTCTGCCTTGAGCTTTGCCAGCTGTCCGGCTTCGTCATTTGGATATACCATGGATGTGAATTCTGGCGCATAATCCATGCTGTCACTATAGTGGAAGATAACACCAGCCAATGGTGATGGCAGTACATTGATATTAGAGAACTGCTTGAGCGTCATTTCCACAACAGAACCGATGGTATAACTCTTGCCAGCACCTTGAACACCAAATAGACTTATGGTATTACAACCATCTAAGTCCAGAGCGACCTTGCGTCCATTGCTCACCATTTTACCTAAGATGCCATATTGTGGTGTTTCTTGCCCTGCGCCTATCATCAGGTCGTATGATGGCTTGACATAGTTCGGGTCTGCAGCTACAGGTTGTTTGGGCTCTACTTGGAATGGCGGCTCTACTGTTGTCTGCAGCTCTGGTTGAGTCGTTGACTTTTCCTGTTCTGGCGTAGGCACAGGTGCGACTGGCTTGGAGGATGTCTCTGACTCAACAGGCTTCTCGTCATCCTCATGCTCATCGAACTTGACGGAAGGCTGACTCTCTATCGTCTGTATTGGTTGGGGAGATAAACCGTCTGCCACTGTGTCTACGTGTGTCTGCACTTCATCCTGAGGCTTTTTCAGCTCAATACTATCCACGTTTGTCACTACATCTGTTGGCTCGAAAAAGTCTACAAACTCCTTGTCTTTATCTTCAAGATCGGCAGTGTCAAGCGAACTCTTTTTGTCAAGGATTCCAGTTATTACGGGGTTGCCCATAGTGTATACCACGGCTTCGCCGTAAAAGTCTTTCTTTTGCCTCTCGTTCTGTTGGAAGTCGAAGATAACGCCAAGTTGCTTAAACCGTAATGTATAACCATCATCCAGCTTACTCAAGAATTCGAGATAGCTTTGTGCTACGTTAGGGTCGAGTTGACCATAGCGCAACGAACGGCGTATGTAGAACTCTAACAGCGTACGCAGTTCAAGAGTTTTCAGTTCTCTGTCAAGACGGTCATGGCCATCTGTAGCAATTTCAAAATGACTCTTTAACGCCAGTATCGTATTTTGAATCTGCTCTACTATCTTGGCATGTAATTCGTCTTTTTGATAGACCGCATTGCGGCATTTGATCTCTACTACAGTAAAGACTATCTCATTTTTATCAGGATTCATCTTCACCACGAGATTGTCGGCGCGTTCCTTGGACTGCGAATCCAAATCCTCAAACAACTCCTTGTGCAAGTCGATAGGAATAAGGAAAGACTCTTTAGTGATATGTTTCTTGTCAAGGAACCGTTTGCAAAGTGTTGTTCCTATCACCTCAAAAGCCTTGGATTTCGTGGCATTCACCTGCATGATGATAGAACTGCTCACAGAACGTATGTCCTCAAGAATTTCCTTGAAGTTGTCATATTGTGTCAGATCTATGCCATAGTCTTTGAACAATGGCACTACAAAGGCAGCTATCTCGCTGGTGGGTCTTGCGGTCAGATAAGATGAAATACCTGTTGTCTCTTCACCGGGAACAAAGTCCAAAAGATAAGGCACATCGTTCTTCTCTGTACAAGGCAGGTCATAGAACTCCGGTCCCATGTTCTTGTCGAACGTTATCACCCAGTCGCTACAGTCATGAACAAAGCCAATCATCATGGTGTCTTTTTCTTGAAGGCGTAGCGTCGTGGTTGGTATCGACTCCTTTTGCGTCGTGGAGAGCAACTTGCTTGTTGCATCTTGCAACTTACCGAAAATATTAACCTCGGTATTGGAGAATTCGTTTACCGGGTTTGGAATGACTTTGTTTGACACATAACGATTCCATATCCATGCCTTGCCTTCTCTGTGCGAGTCTATGACATCGCGGCAGATGGTTCCGTTCAAATAGAAAGAGCGACTAAGCTCATCGGGACGTACCAGTTCCGTATGTACTGCAAACGGATTGACTAAGAACGACAAATGCGCTTGATATTTGTCGTGATTATTGATGAACTCTTCTATCTTATTCAGAGAGAAACGGAGCTTGGGGAATAGTCTGTTCGCTGATGCCTGTGAGAACACTTCTGCTTCTTCTGCAAGCTGAGATTCTGGATCAAGCAAGTCACGGAAAGCTTCCCCGGACATAAGGACATTCTCGTCAGAGAATAGTCTGACCTCGTAGGACAACTCACCCCCCAATCCTATTTTTTCAAGAGTCACCAGTGCTTTGGCAAACACAGATGCATCACCTGCATTGAACAGGTTGATGACGAGTTTGTTGGTATAAGGATGGGACAAGACATAATTCACAAGATGTCTTGTTACCAGTGCTGCGCTAACATCGCTATCTATTCGCTTGTCCTGTGTGATGTTCAGTAATGTTGACACATACGACTTTAGCTGACGGTAGCTACCGGCAAAGGTATTCTCTTCTGTAAAGAGAGGCTGTGAGTACGCACCCCAACCGTAGGTAAGTTCACCTATGTATTGATATGCCTGCTCCAGCGACTTGTCTGTAAGCACAAGCGGAGCAACGTCAAGAGGTAATTTTCCTTGGAATAGCTTGTCGAGTTTTCTATACCATGCCGACTTGTATCGCTTGAAGTCTTCTTGGGTACGTTCTTCCCAGTCCTGATATAGTTCATAAAGATTGACAATCCAAGCAAGACGTAGCGGATGCAATGGAGTGATTAGCTTAATATTCGTAAACTTGCCTGTAGCATCTGGCATTTCCACTTTAAGCAGAACGGTATCCAAATTCTGCACTACTGCCAAGGCTTCTTCGTCAAGGTCTTGGTCAGCCAATGCGTTTAGCCAACTTGTATAAGATAACAAGTAATTCTTGATGATTGCAATATTCTTAGCAAAATCGAATGTGCAGGTAAGGCCAGCGTTCTCACCCTCGTCAGTTGCAGATTCTTTAATGAGCACGAATAATTCCTGTCTAAGAGCGGCCAAATCATCAGGAATGTCCAGTTTCGTTGCACCAACGAACTTGGGCTTTTGAATAGCGGTGTCTGTTGGGTCAAGAAGCTTGATATCAGTTGGATTGGCACTGAGCTGAGCTTCGACAAATCCGAACTGGTCTTCATGGTCAAGGAAGCAACGTTCAAGTTGTATGAGCTTCTTCGGTAACTGAATCTGATAGGCATACGATGTACCGAAGTCAAACTGATAAGTATTGTTCAGATTGCCTTTTTTCCATGCATTCCTGTCTATGTTGTCGTCGGGTATCTCCAGTGCTTCTTTCTTTATGAGATGGGAAATGCGATAGTTGATAAGCGCTTGGGTAATGCTGTCAACTTTGGCACGTTTGTCCACTGTGCTACTGGCATCTACCGGATCTTCTGATATGATTACAGAGAACACCTCAGACTCATTGCTATAGGCCACATGGTTATCCGTGCGATATTGGTCGATGTTGAGATTAGGATTTTCTTCCAACGCGTCTTCCCATGAAGCCTGGACTCTTTCCTCTCTGAATACTTTCTTTGTTGGAAGCACGATACCATTCTCGTCTACAGCCCTGACGCGAAGCATGTATTCGCCGTCTTCAAGCATTCCGAACGGCAGGCTTACAGACATACGTCTACTGCCGTTCTTGTTCTTGCCAACCTTGGTCTTCTTCAAGACACCCCACTCAGAGAAATCCTCCACGCGGATAATGGCTATCTCAAAGGCTACGATATCAGGATCATCCTTGGGAGAAGGGTCTGTTATGACCTTAAAGGAAATCTTTCCTTTCTTGTCTTGCAGAATGTTGATAACGTAGGAGCCATCATCAGACTTTACGAGTTCTTTCTTCTGGTCTTTGCCCGGTTGTATGTCAACTCTGATAAATATGTCTCCTTTGTCGTCTATATTTAGTGGTAATGCGGCATAGTTGAACTCCGGACGGTTCTTTTCTATGTCCTCAAAAAGCGAAAAACTATCATCAAAGTCACCTTTACCAGTAAGATAAGCCATCAGTTCCCGTTGCTTGGAATTTTTCTTTAGTGGCAGTTCCATTATTCTGTCTGAAGCCGTCATAGAAAAATCGCCCAAGGCTGCCGATACTTTCTCCAAGTTGATCATGAACCGACGCCTTATGGAGGAAGCTTCCTTAATAAGTTCTCTGTCAGGCACAAGTCCAAACAGATAAAGCCCGTTACCCCATGCTTCATCACTGTAATCGTGAAGCTCAAGGTAAAGGATATAATTCGTTAGTGCAGCCTTTGTAACCGTTATTTCTTTCAGTAACTCCCATATTTGGTTCCACCAATGCAACTTATCCTGTGGAATGTCGTTGATCAAGGAGCCTAAGAAAGAGTCTTGCAGCTCAGCTACAGAAAGGTTCTGGAATGTTGCGTCTCCGTATGAATCTTCTGCCGATGTGCGGCTATTCGACGGAACGAGAATGAGCACTGACATTTCCGGGTCATTGCGCAGCTCTATGAGCTTTGACGCATGGATGTACTCATCGCCAATCTCTGTCTCTGAAAGAATATATACAGAGACGTTTGGGTTAATGGGACGAAGCATCGGAAGGAGCCTTGTCAACTCTTTCATGGCCAGCCCTGTTATCTTCATGCAGTGGCCGTCCTTTGCTGATTTAAGCAAAGGGGTGTAGCTTTCTACGATGTGCTGTAAGAAGCGATCGTAATATATTGTGTTTATTTGCGCATTCATTAGCTTTCCAATTTATAACGTGGACGAATCTTCTGTAGGATATAGGCATCGCTCATATCCGTATAGAAACCTATCTGGCGGAGCTTGTCCTTGAAAGCCTCCATGTTTATTCGGAAGGCTTCATTGGCTTCAACTCCTGTCTCAGCAAAGCGGTCTTCTGTAAGCCCGTTGATAATGAGCCCGTATCGGTTGCGAATCTCTTCCACAAGTTCGTCGATAGACAATGATCTCGTCTCAAAACCACCATTTGGTTTGTCTTGAATGACAAGTAATTGTACCAAGGTCTCCAACAACTTAGAGCCCAATGCTCCACGGCGTGGATGACGGCGTGAACGGCTATCGGCAAGCAGTTTGGAAGAGGTGTTCTTCATAGAAACAGAATCTACGAAGTCTCTTGTAAAGCGTAGTTGGCTTGCACCCAAGTTTGATTTCTCAAGTATGTGTATCAGCTTGTCGAAGTAATCATCTTCAGGAAACAGTTCCAGCATTTCTTTCAAGTCGTCTTGGTCGAACTCTGTTTCACTTGATTTGGGAAGCCCGTCACGAATATTGTTCAAGTCTGACTCATAATAGCCATCAGAATGATTATTGTCATTCTCTAATATACGCAACGCTTCGTCAACACTGCATCCCCTGCGCTTTTGAATATAGTCAATCATATAGGTAGCCCGTATGTATCGTCCATATCCATTTTCCGTTCTTTCCATATCGTTGCACGCATATGGAGCTACCGGACTGTCCAGGTTGTCCGTAACGTCGACAACCATCGACCAGTCGTCGGGAATATCTCGTTTCCCTGCAACCACCATTTTGGGAAGGAGGTAAACAAGCTTCAATGTGTAAAGGCACAGATGAAAACCACACAGAATGCGGAGATAGTCAATGAAGACAGTCCGAGGAAGAACATCTTTATAAAGAAGTAAACGACGAATGTCATCACAGAATAAAGCTGCCTGTCCTTTAAGGAAAGGCTCTGGAGTTGATTCAATTTCCTTTCTTGTGTTATTCTTCTCCTTCATCGGCTGGGTAAGATAGAGAATGCCAGTAGTATCTACATCAAGATTCTCAGAGCTTACGATGTTGCCAGAATGCTTGTCCCATCCTTTGCTAAGATAGCTGACAAGGCCAGCCATAACGGAAGGGTTGCTATGTAGCATTAGATAAAGTTGATCAGAGGCACGGTAGTCACGGCAATACTTGGTGTTCTGCAACCGCCAACTCAACAGATGAAGAGGCTTCAGCGTCGCGACATGCTCTTTCACGACATTGCCCCGGTTGACCAGTTCAAGCAAGGAACTTCTTAACCAGTCTTCCACGGCACCCGAATTGGCTGCAACGCCCTTGAACTTTCCTTTCTCTTCGAGTTTGCATAAAATCTCTTCGATATTCTCAATATCATATCCACCTCTCCTTATAAGAGGACTTAGTGGTGCTCCGTTGGCATACATCTTCAGGAACAGGTTGGTCAGGACACGGTCAAGGCGTACACTCTTCACATCGACAAAAAGTATATCCTTGTTCATGAATCCACCAGCGACCGATCCTTTCTTTAATTTCAGTACTTGGCTCATGCTTCTGCCTCCTTTCCTATCGTTAATGGTTCTATGACAATACGTTTCTGATCGTCAAGCTTGACAACGGCGAAACGCCGGTTGTCCTTGGTGACAAGAATCTCCGAGTATGTCTTTGCTTCCAACAGATTCTTGAATATCTGCAGTTCAATGAACTTTCCACGAAGATCATTGACCGAAGGACTGAATCCCTCATCGATGTATTGCAACATCTCGAAAAGGTCAAGACCGACCGTCAGTTGAATGAACTGGTCTTTCTTGTGACGGAAAGTCAGACTGTCGCTTTCATACTCGATATATCGAGTCAGATGCTCTGTCTTGTTCACAAACAGCTCAAACTCATCCAAGGGGAAACGTCTGTAGCTCTTGGATATTGGGTCTTTGGCATTGCTGCTGGCAAGTAGCAGATAATCGCTGGTCATGTTCGCATTTTCACAACCCTCGCTGGCTGATATGGCTTTTGCAATGGTTTGCTTTGTTTCAGCTAAATCCGTGGCACTTTCGTTATTCAGCTGTTTATAGAAGTCAGTTGCATGACGATAAGGTAGGCGGCGATGGAAATCAAAGCCGTCAACGTATGCGCCCTCGAAATATTGATGCCGTATAAACGTCTTCTCCCTAAGGGACTGAACCTGCCTGCCCGAGAAAAACAGCAGCAACAGCAGTATCCCTCCATCCCAAGAAAGTATCGCTTCTCGTGAGCAGCGCAGGACAAAGTCTCTTCACAAGCCAAGCGGAAAGCCGAGCGGTGGACAGCCTGGGCACAAGGGTCACACACTGCAGACTATTGCAGAACCAGACGTAATTGTAAAGCACGAACCAGTCTATTGCAAATGCTGTGGTCGACTCTTGATTGATATACCATGCCAGAAGATCCGTAAGACACAGATTGTTGATATCAAGGTGGTCGTAGAGACCTGTGAGGAACAGTATTACGAGAAGGTCTGTGAATGCGGTTGCGTAAACAACTGCGAAGCTCCCAACTGTCGTATCAAGTATGGTGACAACCTCCGTGCACTGGTGACATACCTCAATGTAGTGCAGTGTATTCCGTTCAAAAGGATTGCAGAACTTATATCCGACCTGTCCGGCCAGAATATAAGTGAGGGAACAGTGCAGAACATACTCAAAGAGAATAGCGGCAAGGCAGATAGTGCATACGAGGAAATACGCAAGAGGCTGGAAACAGCGTCTGTCATAGAAGCCGATGAAACAGGTGCTGCGGTAGGAAAGCATCTGCATTGGAACTGGATATTTCAGAACGACCTGCTTACATAAGTGTTCCAGTCAGAATCGCGAGGTCAGAAGGCCATAGATTCCAAGTTTCCAAAGGGACTTCCCTATTCGACACTTGTGACAGACAGACGCCAGAGCTACTTCAAGATGAATGTTAAGGATCATCAGGTCTGTCTGGCTCATCTCCTTAGGAATGTAGAGTATCTGAACGAATTGGATTCAAACCAGGACTGGTCACGGAGATTCATCCAACTGATAGAACACTCTATAATTCTCAGAAGAGAGGGCAACATTACCTCTAGAAAGATAAAGGTACTGAAGACTAAGATGAAGAACCTCTTGGATGAAAGCCTCACGTATTTAGATAACGAGTTTGAGAAATTCAAGAGAGGTATTCTTAAGGTCAAAGACTACCTGTTCACCTTTCTCTCTAATCCAAGTGTGCCATACGATAACAATGCTAGTGAGCGGGGAGAGGAAAATCAAGATAAAGCAGAAAGTCGGTGGTTGCTTCAGAACAGACAGCGGTGCCGATGATTTTACCAAGCTGCACTCCATCGCAGAAACTGCTATGAAGAACGGAAATTCTAAATTCAATGCAATTCTTGCTGTAGTACAACAGTAAGACGATTACTCATGCCTATAGGGGTGCTGAGTAGTTACGTTATAGTTTTTTGTGTTAAGATAATCTAAATATCCAAAATAGTTGTTGAAAAATTTGGGCTATATAAAGAAATTTATTAAATTTGGACGCAAAAGCATAAGTAAGAACTTTTGTAGTTGTTCATAAATTACTTCATAAGGTTTTATAAAATGCTTCGGTACAAGATTCTGTCTAGAATAATAATTACACTGAGATGAAAATCGAAGAATTTACATTATTTAATGTAAGCACCAATGGAGACGGTGAAAAAACTCCCAGCACTAGGCTTACCCCTAATGCCCTCCCCGAAAGAGGAAACAGCTATGCTGTTGTAGAATCCTCTACAGGGGTGTCCACTAGATATGCTCGTTTTAAAAAAGCATTAGAGCAGGAAACTGTTCCCCAATGGTATGTACTAAGAGCCACATATGGGAGAGAGAAAAAAGCATATGACTATTTGGTTGCCAAAGGAGTAACAGCTTTCTATCCAACGATGAATATTGTAAAAGTAATAAAAGGTAAACGCAAAAAGGTAAGGATTTCTTGTTTGCCAAATATATTTTTTGCCTATGGTACAGAAGAATGTATTAAAACATTCGTTTATGATAATGTCAATCTTCCTTTCCTACGTTTTTATTATGAGCATATTCATTCTGGAAACAAAATCATCAAAAAGCCTTTGATTATACCAAATAGCCAAATTGAAAGCTTTAAAATAATATGTAGCCATGTCAATATGGATATTATTATACAGTCAAGACTGATTTCGAATTTTCAAAGAGGAGAAAAAGTCAAAGTTGTAGAAGGAGCGTTTAAAGGAGTTGAGGGTAATGTTGCACGTTGCATGGGACAGCAACGAGTAGGAATCATAGTTGGAGGAGTGTTTACTGTAGCAACGGCTTATGTTCCATCTTCTTTTCTGAAAAGAAAGTGACCTATTTCCCAAAAGAAGTTTATAATAAAGTTAAATAATCTTTTTGCTTAAACTGTAACACAATGAAAATAATACAAAGTTATTGGTCTAAACCAATGAGAATAAATGATAATACAGAAGCTGTATATCGTTCAAATGGTGGGTGGTGTAAAAAAATATATTTTTATGCTAGTTGGGCTCTTAGTTGTTTGAGACTGGCAAAAATGTATGATGATGTAGAATTATACACAGACTCTTACGGAAAACACATTTTGTATGAAATGTTAGAGCTCCCATACACAAATGTAAGTACAGACTTAGAATGTTTAGATTCATTGAATCATAATCTTTGGGCTTTTGGTAAAATATATACTTATTCTTTGCAGAGTCAACCTTTCCTCCATGTAGATTCTGATGTATATATGTGGAAGAAATTTGATGATAGGATAATGTCAGCAGATGTTGTTGGACAAAGTTTAGAGGAGAACTATGTTGCAAATATTGATTATTTTAATAGAATAGAAAAAGTATTGACTTATATACCCGATGCTATAAGAAATGCAAGGAAAACATCACCAAATGATGTAATCCAGCTAAATGCTGGAATTTTTGGCGGTAATGATATGGCTTTTTTCAGGGAATATACAAGAGAAGCCTTTATGATGGTTGACAAGAATTATGATAGTCTCTCAAAACTTAACAACATTAGCAAGGGGGAGTTCAATATGGTTTTTGAGCAATTTCTTGCTTATTGTTTATGTTGTGAGAATAAAGTTAATTTACAAGTAATTTTAAAAGGTGAATATCGCCTATCTGATTTTTGTAATATACCTAATTATGAGACATATATACATACTATTGGTACACTTAAAAAATTTACTAATATAGGTGATTATGTATTAGAAAGATTGATATTCGAATTTCCTGAGTATTATGATAGAATCTTAAATTTGATAAATAAGAATATGATATGAATAGTGTAACTGTTGAAAAAATCGCTGAAATTTTTATAGACAACCAAATAGATGAATTAAGGGAGGTATGTATCTCTCATGTTTTTGCCACCAATTATGCAAAATCAACAGAAATTTGGTTATCATTTGCATGTTTGCATTTTTATGAGCAATTTAAAGATAAATATTTCTTAGACTATGCTACTAAAATAGTTTGCAAACAAGTTTATTGGGACAACTTAAGTGTATTCTATGGTATTCCTTGTATGTTCCTTTTGCAAATCTATCATTATCAAATAACGAAACAAAAAATGTCGCTAGATTTAGCACAAAGATCACTTGAAAGAATAATTGCAAATGTTGAGTTAAATTCAATACTGCAAGAAAAGGAAGACTTGCAAGACATTCATTTGTTATGTGCATTGTTTGTTTCTCTTGATCAATGTGTAGGCAATATTTGGTTTAAAGAATTTTTGGATGATGTTACGGATAAGGTTGTCAATATTCAACAAAGCAATTTACTTTTACGAAATAAAAGCATTTGGAAAATTGCTCCCCATTTGAATCAGTCGAAAAAGTTACTCAAGGAAAATGTTTTATTGAAAATTCTCGAAACTATAAATTTTGCTACGATAAAGATATTCCTATCAGAAAATAATATAGGTAGAATGCAGATACAACGGAACTTCCCACGAGTGTCAAAAAGAATAAGTGTTAATGAATTTAGTCAATATTTTAGAGGTAGCTTAAAAAGTACTTCGTTATTCTTTTTGAAACATTTCAAGCCTAAAGATGAGCAAACTACTTCTTTATTTTCATTAGAAAGTTATGTTTTTACCTATAGGCAAGAAATTTTAAAAGATACTTTATGCCACATTGAAAGGAAAAACAGAAAAGAATTGGTTAATGCACAAGGGCTATTGTCACTCCAAAATGACAAGTTGTATAATATGCAATTTAAGTGTGCTGATGAAATTAGAATACTGAATCTACCTTATTATGAGAGTCTGGAAATAGAAGAAGTTGTAAATGAAGCTTCCACTCATGCCATACTATTAAAACCATCTTTTAGTGCAGGGAAAACGATAGAGATAAAAGAATTTCAAATTGAAGGCTATGTCAAATTGTTAACGCCTTTGTATAGAGAGCAATGTTCTATGTCTCCATCGGATTTGCATGAGATAATAGAAGGTAGCAGAAAAAATGAAAAAAATAAAAACTTTTGCGTGTCAGTTTTTAGAAAACTTATTTTACAAAGATTAATTGTAAAAAAGTAATATAGCGGATACCGAAAAGCTAAGATAGAGTAGGTATGTAATTTAATCATTTTATTATTATGAACACTAATTTAAGTATTGCTGCTCAAGAATTACTGAGCAAAGACATGCGAGAGGTTCTTGATGAAGAAATGCAAGGTATTGATGGTGGTTCTTGCAAGTGCCATAACAATTCTTCTTGCATGAAGAACACTTAGTTTTTTGTAAGCTTCGGGGACAGGATGCATTCTCAGATTCTGTCCCTGGAGTTTTCTGATTTTTTAAGTAATATTTTAATTATATAATAGATGAAATATGTAGCGTTAAATCCTGAATATGTTCTGAAAAACGATTTTGGACGTGTCTTAATAATGACTAAAGATCCATTGAGGACTTTGGAACCTGTAATCGAGTCAACAATACATCCAATACATGCCATGATTTTGTCCTTTTTTACAGGTAAGACCTCATTTTCAGATGCAGTGAATGAAGCTTCAATATTCTTACAAACTGATAAGGATATAATATCTTCATTTTGTACTAAAATCTTAGAAAATACGCAGAATATTGGGGTAAAAATAGATTCTGAAAATATTCTAATTTTCCCAAGAAAAACCTTGGTCTCGTCAAATTCACCCATATCTCGTACAATCTATGATTATAAAAAGTTCAATTACAACAGCTTGCGCATAAAAACAGATAGGCACTATACTCCAAGTAGACTAACATTTATGGTTACTACTAAATGTTATACAGACTGTATTTATTGTTATGCCAATAGAAAACAGCCGTCATCTCATTTGCTTCCTTTTGAAAGGGTCAAAGCAATTATCAAAGAAGCACGTGATTTAGGGGTAGTTTCCTTTGATGTTATTGGAGGAGAATTTTTTTAATATCCAAAATGGAAGCAGATGTTGACAGTCTTATTCCAACATGGTTATAATCCCTATATTTCAACCAAGGTACCTATAACTAAAGAAGATGTGAAATTTCTCAAGAAGATAGGGGTAAAAGACATTCAAGTATCTTTAGATACGTTAATTCCCAAGAATATAGTTTCTCTTATTAGAGTTAAAGAGACTTACGTCGCTAAAATAAAAGAAACCATCAATTGTTTAGAAGAGTATGGCATAGATGTTCAAATTCATACAATTTTGACATCTCTAAATAACTCTACGGAAGATATGGATTCCTTATTGGAGTTTTTTTCAAAAAAGGAGAATATTATCTCTTGGAAAATTGATTACGCTGCATCTCCAATCTATGAAAAACGCACGAATTATGAAAAAGTTAAGATAGACCGGGATTCTTTAAAGACTATTTCTTTATATTTTGAAGAACTTAAAAAACATAATTTAAAGTTTAGAATAGTTAGTGGAAATTTAGACTTAAACGAGAATCCTACTCCGAATGATATGACAAGTGAAAGCAAAAAGTTGTATTTTACTAAAAAAAGACCAATTTTTTGCTCGGCAAACTTTTCTAGCCTATTCATTTTACCAGATGGGAAAGTCACTATTTGCGAAGAATTATATTGGAATGAAACTTTCATCATTGGCGATTTGAATAACCAAACCCTTTTGGATGTTTGGAATTCCTCAAAAGCTAAAGATTTATACTATATTGATAAGAAAAGAATAAGCTGTAAGAGCCCTTGTTATAGTTGTTCTATATTCAAAGAATGCAGAGAGGAATATGGTGGAGTTTGTTGGAAAGAAATTATAAAAGTTTTTGGAAAAGATAAATGGGATTATCCTGATCCACGTTGTCCTAAAGCTGGTATTGTCAATGCCAAAGATTATGTATAATTTTTTTTGTTATTTTTTTCAGTTTCTAGCATTTCGTATTTTCTTGATGAAAAGGGAAATACGTATAGGAACTATTTTGCAACATGAATTTAAAGATTGTGGGGCAGTCTGCTTGCAAGTGATATTGAAATACTATCATCTTCGCCAAAGCTTATATAAAATTAGAAAAAAAACATATTGCTCAATAAATGGAATAAACTTGCTGGATCTAAAAAATGCTTGTGAGTCTTATTCTTTAAAATCTACATGTTATGAATTGACCTTAGATGCTCTAATCAGAGAATTTGGAGAACCTTGTATTTTGCATTGGAGGCAAAATCATTTTGTTGTCCTTTATGCAATCAGAAAAACAAAATCGAGTTGTTTTTTCTACCTGATGGATCCTTGTGTTGGAAAGGTGAAAGTTAATGTAGATACATTTAAGAAAGCTTGGCTATGTAGTTCAAAGGATGGAAAAAGCAAGGCGGAAACGGGTATCGTTCTCATGCTTATTCCAAACAAAGCGTTTGAAAAGAATAATGTAAAAAATGACAAAGATAGAATAAATGTAACTTTCTTCTTTAAACAATTTAAAGCATATAAGATATACTTATATGTTGTTTTATTATGTGTTTTATTTGCTAATTTAATACAGTTTTTGTTTCCTTTTATAACTCAAAAAATCGTAGATGTAGGTATTAAAAATAAACAAATTAACATCGTTATATTTTTACTGCTGTCTCAAGCTATTTTTGTTATTAGTAATAATATCTATGATTTGATACGTCGAAGATTAATATTAGAGATAAATAGTAGAATTAACATAAAAATAGTTTCGGATTTCTTGTATAAATTAGTAAATTTGCCTATTCGTTTTTTTGAAAGTAGAATCGTTGGAGATATACTGCAAAGAATAAATGACCATAATAAAATAGAAGTATTTTTGACTTCCACTATAACAGATTTAGTTTTTTGTATTTCGACTTTGCTCTTATTTTCTGTTGTTTTAATTATTTATAGTGCTAAGATTTTTGTTTTTTTTATTCTTGGCACATTTTTATATCTACTTTGGATTTATCTTTTTTATGAGAAAAGAAAGCAACTGGATTATTCTAAATTTATCCAAATGGCTCAAAATAGCAATAATTTGATTGAGTTCATTGAAGGCATGATAGATATAAAATTATATAACTCACAAAATAAAAAAAGATGGGCTTGGGAACAAACTCAAATAAAGTTGTTAAAACTAAATATAGAGAGTTTAACTGTAGAGCAATACCAAAATGTGGGAGGTATTTTTATAAACCAAATAAAGAATTTAATATTAATATACTTGTGTGCGACAATGGTTATCAATAATAGTATTACCATAGGAACCATGTTGTCTATACAATTTATTCTAGGTCAGTTGGAGAGTCCAATTGGCCAAGTGATTGGTTTTGTTCATGACTGGCAAAATGCAAAAATTGCTTTAGAAAGGATTTCTGAATTGCACATTGGGGACAATTCTGAGTCTGCAAAGCTCAAAGTACAACAAGATAAGATTCATGATATTACGCTTCAAAATGTATCTTTTAGATATGGAAGCCCTGCAACACCATTAGTTTTAAAAAATATAAGTTTTTGTATTCCTGCTGGGAAAATTACAGCAATAGTAGGTGCTAGCGGTAGTGGTAAATCAACATTGTTCAAACTTCTTTTAGGCTTTTATAAGCCAATATTGGGAGAAATAAAAATTGACAATATTGATTTACATCGCGTAAATATACGAAATTGGAGAGGACAATGTTCTGTCATAATGCAAGGAAGTTACATTTTCAATGATACCATTGAAAATAACATTAATTTAACAGAAGAAGATACGGATTACAACAAGCTAGAAGATGTGGTGAGGTTTGCTAATCTGTATGATGTTATTTATAGTCTTCCTAAAAAATACCAAACAATTATCGGAAAAGAAGGTCATGGATTAAGTGGAGGTCAATTACAAAGGCTACTAATTGCAAGAGCATTATATAAAGAATCTAACTATATATTTTTAGATGAATTTACGAATTCTTTAGATGCACATAATGAGATGGAAATTATAGAAAAATTACAAAAACGGAAAAAAAAGAAAACAATTGTAATCATAGCCCATAGGTTTAGTACAATAAAAAATGCAGACCAAATAATAGCTATAAGCGATGGAACAATAAAGGAAATAGGAAAACATGAAGAGCTCATGAATAAAAGAGGTATTTATTATAAATTAATGAAAGACCAAATTATTTTAGAATGAAACATTGTCATGAATTTGAAGAAATGCTTAGGGTGAAATTAAGTAACAAACTTATAAGTTTGCTAATTTTCCCTTTGTTTTTAGTTACTGGAGTTTTCTTTGTCGCCAATAATATTTATATACCATTTCCAGAAGAAAGCATTGCCATAAAAGAATCTAATTATGACATTTTGGGGAATGATAAAATAGAAATAGCTTCATCGAGTATTAATTCTAAAAACTTATATACACGATATTGTGTGGAAAAAAATAGTAAAACAGTTACAACCTTATCCTTTTTAAGTTTTAATAAAAAAAAGAATAAAGTTATATTTGTTATAAGAGATACTTGTAACACAAAGACTTTTTGTGGAGAGTTACATATTTATCCGTTAAA